>Ga0172368_10000278_pt1 | contig 73688 bp, 75 predicted proteins | sample Lak11m_FD_114540 | JGI IMG/M metagenome (GOLD analysis project Ga0172368, IMG submission 114540) | Freshwater microbial communities from Kabuno Bay, South-Kivu, Congo - kab_022012_11m | ecosystem: Environmental > Aquatic > Freshwater > Lake | place: Democratic Republic of the Congo: South-Kivu...
ATCCCCGCACCGGGTCCGGGACGGAGCAGAACACGAAGGTCGCGACCGCCGTATCGAAGGAGTTGTCGGCGAAATTGAGGTTCTGGACGTCCCCTTCACGGATGTCGAACGACAGTCGAGAGGCCGCTTTTGCCCGGGCCCGGTCCAACATGCGTTCGGCGATATCGATTCCGGTGACCGAGGACCCGGGCGGGTAGTGGGGGAAATTCTTCCCCGTCCCCACCCCGATCTCCAGGATCCTCCCCTCCGCACCGGCGAGGAGCTTTTTTCGCCAGGGCTTGAATGCCGTCTCCGGGATCGCCTCGATGAGATCGTAAAGGGGCGCGATGCGGTTGTACCGGGTCTTGGTTAACTCTGTCGAAACGAATCTGCTTTCAGGATCGCCTGCTGTCGTCATTGCCGGGGGGCCTCCGAATTTTATCCGTCTGTCGTTTACTCCTCTGCTCGCCACTGCTTTTCCGCCCTGACATCATAGATCAGGAAGCGTATGCCCAGGTTGTCCAAGAAATTGGCGATAGGCTGCAACATACCGGGCGCCTATGGACCTTTCCGGAAAAGTCACCTCGGAGGCGGCAACGACATGAACCGAACCGTCTTCCCGGCGGCATTTTGCCGTCAGACCGCGCCGCGTGTTGCCGTCATAGTCGAACGCAACGACGGAGACCGGTGCGCCGATCACAAATCCGTCGGCCGGGAGGGCAACCTCGTCCTCGATAACCTGTCGAAAGGCCCAGAGCTGCTCATCGTCACCGTAGGCATCGACCGTGATTTCCTCGATGAGCTCATCCAGAGCGGCGAGGTCCGCGTCGTTGTTGTTTTCCCGATCCATGCAAGACTATCCTCAAATAAGTTCTCTTGGCCTCATCCATGTATCCAGACGCGTTCCGGCCGTAGAATTCACATATACGTAAAACAACAGGCCCCTCTTTTCGCTATTGATGTCCGTCTGATCTTTAACGATCCTGATGTCGGCGAATTGTCCAATTGATACTCGACGAGGAAGCGAGCTGCGCCGCCAGACGGCGTATACATTTCCATGTAGTTCCCTGTCTTGTGCTTTCTTCAAATGCTTTCAAGGAGTCGTTTCCATGCTTGGCGGTGGGATGGTTGGGTGTTCCAAAGGTCGAGATGCTCGCCCACCTTCTGGAGAAATGTGATGCGTATAGATTCGCCCCCAAGCGATAGAACGCTGCGGGCAAGATCAAAGAAGTCGAAGATATAAAGATTTTGGCCGCTACCGAAAGCGCTCTGAATCCTTTCATCAATGGCGATCTTTTCATCGCTGCGAATTCCCGGCGCCGTAAAGAAGATATCCCTGATCTTGCGCTGTCTGCTTTTTCGTAACGTCCCTTCGATGTCACTCATCGTCAGAATGCGATCTTTGACCTCGACTGCCAATACAATTTTCCCATCTGCGTTGACACATTCCAAGTCTGCGGCGAGACCGGTCGCTTCGTCACTGGCATTTATCCTTGCTCGATCCACCTTTGCATAAAGTCCGAAATGAATTCCTATGGCGTCGAATAATGCGCCGCTCAGAGCAAGAATTCGATCACCGCCGGATTTTTCTTTAATGAATCGACCGGCTATTTCCAAAGTGCTTTCCAAACTAAGACGCGGCGGCAATGAGTAAACGAAGCGAAGGGATTTCTGACGGCGAAACATCTCAAGCAATACCTGGTGGAAAACCGCTTCAGTAAAAGCGTTGTCACCACTCGATTCGACTCGCTCCAGTACATCTACGAGGGTATTCCATCCGGCGATGTCCTTTTTACTTGGATCGTCCCGTACCATACGGGGTATGCGCATGGGATTTCCCACATACGGATCGCTCGAAGTGCCAAGAATATTTTCCTGTCTTTGATTGAACGGCGCAACAACCTTGCTTGCCAGACTGCGCGCATCCCATCCGGTGATATCGCTCGAATCACCTTTCTTCTTTTGAAGACGCATAATGTCAAGGGCCGGGTTGGTGATCTTGCCCAGGAGCTGAACAGGCAGGCAGAAACGAAAGGCAACCTGTCGGTGATTGATCGATTTATCAATTGCCGTGCATAACGAGGCATCATCAAGGTATCGTACGCCCGCCTTTGCGGATGCTTCATCCACCACAATCCGCCAGTGCATCTCGATCAGTTCCGAAGCCAGCTTCAAATCCAGAGATCCCGTGTCACGTTCTCTTCGCGCCATGTTTTTTAACCTTGTAGCGAGCCGGTCGCTCAAAAAGATAGAGGTTCGTACTTAGGGGTTTGACATTGTAAGTCTCTGGAAATAACTGCGCATCGTAATTCATCCAGATCGATTCCGTGCGCATTCCCTTCGACGAATTACAGAGGCGGCTATTGGCATCCACCCTGATCCAGTCTCCATAAAGGCGGTCCATTAAACCGCACCGATAACCCGATATGGCTACGGCGCCTTGCACGGATCGAAGGACATCAGCAAGCGCCTGATGTTCCGCATCCGTCATTTCATAACTGTAAGCCTTGCTGTCGCCGCGGGCTTCGTGGGGGTAGGGCGGATCGCAGTAAAAAAGCGTCGATTTTGAGTCATAGCGGCGAATTATTTCAATCGCGGGGGCATTTTCAATTTGAACACGCTGCAGTCGCTGGACGATTTCAGGCAGGCCTTCCACGCTTCCCAACCAGCGGGAAACTGCTCCCGCCATACCGGCGCGCGAAGTCAGAACACAATGAGCCCAACGCCCTTCGGAGCTCGTTTGGGCCAGGCCGGTCCTTGTCTGGCGTGCGCGGACGAAAAAACGGCGGGCTCTCTCAATTGCCGAGAGATTCGGACCGGGACTGCATGCTTTCACGAGCTCCTCGCGGGAAAATGGGGTCAAACTTATGACACGGATAAGCTCATCGCCGTGATCGCGCAGGCAGCGGAAGAAGTTTGTGACTTCCGAGTCCAAATCGTTATAGGTTTCGACGGGAACGGGAGGGCGATTGATCAGTACGGCTGCAGAACCGCCAAAGGGTTCGCAGAAATGGGTAAATGCAGTCGGTAGTAAAGGCAGAATAAAATCCAGGTGGGAAAATTTGCCTCCGTAATAGCCAAAGGCAATCATTTTACTGCGGCGATCACGCGCCCGTCCAACTAAACGGCGATTGTTAATGTGGTGTTGTGATTCCATTTGCATGCCGTTCTTGAAGCCGTTCCCCCCCACGCTGATGGGTTATTCATCTGCTGTGGAGGCCGATAGCATTTTTCTACTTATACATTTTCATCCTTATTTTTGGCAATCGTTTTCTAAAATAGCCGCTTTTACTTGGCCCCGCTGTGAAAAACGATTGTATTCGACAATGGGCGGAGTGATTCGAACAGCCTCACGAATGCACTGCCCGCTATGTGAATTATCGCCCCTTGAACTCCCGCGACCGCCAGATCATGTAGATCGCCGGGTAGATCACCAGCTCGAGGATCGTGGAGGTGACGACGCCGCCCACCATCGGCGCGGCGATCCGCTTCATCACGTCGGCGCCGGTGCCGTGGGAAAACATGATGGGGACAAGTCCCGCCAGGATGACGCTGACCGTCATCATCTTGGGCCGGATCCGCTTGACGGCGCCGTACATGACCGATTCCCGGAGATCCCGCAGGCCGTTTAATTTTCCTTCCCTGCGCCATTTCTCGTAGGCGATGTCGAGATACAGGAGCATGACGACGCCCGTTTCCGCGTCCAGCCCCGCCAGGGCGATGATTCCCACCCAGACGGCGATGCTCATGTTGTAACCGAGCAGATAGAGCAGCCAGAAGGAGCCGACCAGCGAAAACGGCACGGCCAGAAGAACGATCATGGTTTTGGTGATGCTCCTCGTATTGAGAAAAATCAGGACGAAGATGATCAGGGCCGTCAGCGGCAGGACTATCTTCAGCCTTTCGCGCGTCTTCACCAGATACTCGTACTCGCCGCTCCACTCCAGGCGGTAGCCGTCGGGTATCTTGAGGGAGGCCACCCGTTTCTTGGCGTCGTCCACGTACCCGCCCACGTCCCGGCCGGAGAAATCCACATAGACGTAAAGCGCCAGGAGGCCCTCTTCGCTCTTGATGCCCGTCGGTCCCTTGACGATCCGGATGTCGGCAAGCTGCCCGATCGGCACCTGGGCGAGGGAGCGGGCGCCGCCCGCGGAGGGTCCGCCCATCCCCATGCCGCCGCCGGCAGACGGGGCGCCCGTCTTCACGGGCACCAGCACCCGCTTGAGCTTTTCCACATCGTTTCTCAGCTCCCGGGCATACCGCACATTGACGGGGTAACGCTCCCTGCCCTCCACCGTCGTGGTCAGGTTCATCCCTCCCACGGCAGTCTGAACGATCTCCTGGACGTCGTCCACGCTCAGCCCGTAACGGGCGATTTCCTCGCGTTTGATTGCAAAATCGAGGAAATACCCGGTCAGGACCCGTTCGGCATAGGCGCTTCTGGTGCCGGGGACATCCTTCACCGCCTTTTCGAGCTCCTTTCCTATCCTCTCCAGTTCGTTGAGATCGGGGCCCAACACCTTGATTCCCACGGGCGTCCGGATGCCGGTCGAGAGCATGTCTGTCCGCGCCTTGATGGGCATGGTGAAGGAATTGGCCACCCCGGGTATGGAGAGGGCGTCGTTCATCTCGTTCTTCAGGGTCTCCACGGTCATGCCCGGCCGCCACTGGTTCTCCGGCTTCAGATTGATGACCGTCTCAAACATCTCCAGGGGCGCCGGATCGGTTGCCGTTTCCGCCCGCCCGGCCTTGCCGAACACCTGGGCGACTTCCGGGAATTTCTTGAGCAGCCTGTCCTGCAGTTGGAGCAATTTGGAAACCTCCGTGATGCCCGCCGCGGGCACGGTGACGGGCATGTAGAAGAGAGTCCCTTCGTAGAGCGGCGGCATGAATTCCGATCCCAGTTTCAGGAAGGGATAGGCCGTCAGGGCCATGACGAGGACGGCCAGCAGGATCACTGTCTTCCGGAAGCGCAGCGAGAAGGCCGCCACCGGCTCATAGAGCCAGCGAAGGACGATGCTGATGGGATTCTTGTCCTCATGCCTTATCCTGCCCCGGACGAACAGGGTCATCAGGACCGGGGTCAGCGTTATCGCCAGGAAGGAGGAGAAGAGCATGGCGAAGGTCTTCGTAAAGGCCAGGGGCTTGAAGAGCCTTCCCGCCTGCGCCTCCAGCGTGAAAACAGGCAGGAATCCCACGCTGATCACGAGAAGCGCAAAGAAAAGCGAGGGGCCGACTTCCTTGGCGGCCTCGATGATGACATCCGTCCGGCTTCCGGGTCTGCCCGCCTCCTCCCAGTATTCCAGTTTTTTATGGGCGTTTTCCACCATGATGATGGAGGCGTCCACCATGGCGCCGATGGCGATGGCGATGCCGCTCAAGCTCATGATGTTGGACGTGAGCCCCAGATAAAACATGCAGATGAAGGAGATGAGGATCGCCAGGGGCAGCGTGAGAATGACCACCAGCGCGCTGGGCAGGTGAAAGAGAAAGACGATGCACACCACGCTGACCGCGATCGACAGCTTGAGGATCTCCTCCTTCAGCGTGTCGATGGAGCGCTCGATGAGATCGGAGCGGTCGTAGGTGGTGACGATCTCCACCCCCTTGGGCAGGCTGGGGATGATATCATTCTTGATCCTTTCCTTGACCCGCTCGATCACATTGAGGACGTTTTCCCCGAATCTCACGACGACGATCCCGGCCGCCGCCTCGCCCTGGCCGTCGAGTTCGGCCAACCCCCGTCTGATCTCCGGTCCGAGCCTGATATCGGCCACATCCTTCAGGAGGACCGGCGTTCCCCGGCCGTCCGCGCCGACGGAAACGGCGGCGAGATCCTGCAGCCCCTTGATGTAGCCGCGTCCCCGGATCATGTATTCGATCCCGGAGAACTCCAGGACCCGGCCTTCCACGTCGCGGTTGCTCTTCCTTACGGCCTCCATGACTGCCATGAGGGGTATGTTGTAGGCCAGAAGCCGGTTGGGATCGATGGTTATCTGGTACTGCTTGACGAACCCCCCCAGGCTCGCCACCTGAGAGACGCCCGGCACGCTTTCAAGGGCCAGCTTGACGTTATAGTCCTGAATGGTGCGGAGCTCCGCCAGGTCGTGCCGGCCCGTCTTGTCGAGAACCGCGTAGGAAAAGCCCCAGCCGACGGCCGTGGCGTCGGGACCCAAAACGGGATTGACGTCGGCGGGGATCTTGGCCTTTACCGCCTGCAGGTATTCCAGGACCCGGCTCCTGGCCCAGTAGATGTCCGTCCCCTCTTCGAAGATGACGTAGATGAAGGAGCTCCCCAGGAAGGAGAATCCCCGGACGAACTGGACCTTGGGCGCCGCCAGCAGGGTGGACGTGATGGGGTAGGTGATCTGGTCTTCCACCAGATCGGGGCTCCGGCCCTGCCACTCCGTGTAGATGATGACCTGCGTGTCGCTGAGGTCCGGAATGGCGTCCAGGGGCGTCTTTTTCAGCGCCCAGTATCCCCAGAGGGCCAGCGAGGCCACCAGCAGAAAGACGATGAATTTATTGCGCGCGCTGTAGTCGATTATCTTTGCTATCATGATTGATATCCCGGTTCCTTGAGAGGTTCCCCTTCGCTATTTTCTTTTTAACGGCGCCACGCCCTTCAACTGGGCCTCCGAGTCGATCAGGAAGTTCGCCGATGAGGCGACCTTCTCCCCCGCCTTGAGCCCGCCCGTCACCTCGACGACGTCGTCCGCCTTGAGACCGGTCGTCACCTCCCGCGGTTCGAAATTGCCCTCGCCCCTGTCCACGTAGACGATCTGCCTCACCCCCGTATCGATAACCGCTTCGGCAGGCACCGCGAGCCTGCTGCCGAGATCGATCCTGATCTCCACGTTGGCGAACATCTGGGGTTTCAAAACGCCTTCAGGATTGGGGACGGTGAATCTCACCTTGGCGGTCCTGGTCTCGCCCGTCAGCGCGGGATAGACATAATCCACCCGGGTGGTGAATTCCTTCCCCGGGAAATAGCTCAGGCCGATCCGGGCCATCTGCCCCGCCTTGACGAGCGGCAGTTCATACTCGTAGATGTCGGAGACGATCCAGACGCTGGAGAGATCGGCCACGTCGAAGAGCTTTTCCCCCGGCATGACGCGCATGCCCTGGACGGCCATCTTCTGGAGCACATAGCCGGAAACGGGGCTGTAGATGGTAAGAGTCCTGATCGGTTTGCCCGTCGCTTCGATCTTCCTGATCTGCTCCTCGCTGATATCCCAGAGCCGGAGCCGCTCTTTCGCCGCCTCCAGGATGGCCTGGGCGTCTTTGACAAGCAGCATGGCCGTGCGTTCATCCTTGACGGATTGACCCTGAGCCGCCCAGCGCAGGATATTCAGGAACTCCTGTTGGGTGGCCACCAGCTCGGGGCTGTAGATCTCCGCGAGAGGTTCCCCCTTCTGCACATGACGTCCTGTGTAATCCACGTGGAGTTTTTCGATCCACCCCTCTATCTTGGTATTGGCGGTGGCCAGCTTCCTCTCGTCGTACTCGATGCGGCCCACGGTCCGGATAATCCGGTGCAGGGGCTTTATCGCGGCCTTGACGGTCCTGACGCCGATGAGCTGCTGCCTGTCCAGGGGTATCTCGAGGGTGGGGATTTCCCCCGCCTGGGAAGCCTCTGTCGAATCGGGCTTTGTTTCCGCCGGAGGGGGAGGCGCCCCGTGCTGCTGATGTCCCGCCGGCGAGGCTGCGCTTTCCGGCTGACCTGCAGACGCCGGTTTGCCTTCCGTCGTCTTTAAAATGCCGAGTCTGACGGCCGCGTATTGCAGCTCCGTTCTGTAGAGATATGAGGAAGCGCCGGCAACGACAACCAGACAGACAATAATGATAGCAATTTTTAATTTTTTCATTTTGAGTCCACCTCATGCTCCGTGATTGCCGCCAGCCCTTCCAGCCTTGCCGCCGCCTTGTGCATGTCAGCAAACTGCCTCCAGTACAGGAATTCATAATCGATAATGGATTTGAGACTGGCGATGGCGGCTATCGCCTCGCTCTTTCCGGTCACGTAACCGGCCAGCGCCGACTCGAAATCCCGGTAGGCCCTGGGAATCAGGCCTTCCCTGTAGAGCGTCATCAGGCTTTCCGCCGTTTTCAGCATGGCATGGTTGTCCCGCAGGGCCGCCGACACCATCAGCTTCGCCGCCTCCACATCCTTCACGGCGCCGAGGTGGGAAACCTCGGCCTCCAGGACCCCCTCCCGCTGTTTTGTCTTGTAGAAAATCGGGACGTTGACCGTAGCCGTAAGATTCCACATATCCGGGAATTGGGGGCTTCTGGCGAAGTAAGTGGCGCCTATCGTAAAATCCGGATAATATTCCTTCTTTGCCATCCGGATCTTGGCCTCGGCCGCGCTTGCCATCTTTTCCCTCGCTTTGATCATCGGATATCGCTCGTAGGACATCCGGATCAGTTCCTCCAGGCGGTAATTACGGACGGAATCTTGCGGCTTTTCCGGCCTGCCGAGGGGAGAGAGAGCGTCCCTTCCCGAAGCGGCATTCAGCATGGCCTTCAAAGACTGGATCTTCTGTTTTTCCATCTCTTCCCGCTCGAGGAGCATGTACTTCTCCGTCTGGGCCATCAATACCTCCTGCTGCGGCGCCATGCCGGCGGCATAGCGGGCGAGCGCCGCATCTTCCAGCCGGGAAAAGAGCGTCGCCTGGTCTTTGAGCAGGTCGATATTGGCATAGGCCAGAAAGAGGTCATGGTAGAGTTCCTTTACCCTGACCTCGGTGGCCAGCCTTGTCGCGGCGGCCATCGCCTTGAGGCTTTCCGCGTCGCGGGCCGCCATCTCCCCCTTCAGGGCGAGTTTGCCCGGATAGGGAAACATCTGGGAGAGGGAGAACATCCAGCGTGAATCGGCCGGCATGCCTTTGATCTCCCTGTTGAAGGTATAGAGATTGTCCGTCCCCTCGTTCTCATAGCCCGTCATGAACATGGGATCGGCAAGGCTCGTCGCCTGGGGTATCTTGTGCAGCGCGGCATTTGCCCGGGCCTCCGCAACATGGATCTCCGGGTTGTTCTTCAGAGCCTCCCGGATCATGTCCGGCAGTTTCAAGGTTTCCTCAGCGCCAGAGGCCCGTGTGACCGTAAATAAAAAGATGCAGAAGCCCAGAAAAATGATGGAACTCCAGGGAAGGGATGCCGCCGCCCCCGGCAGCACCGCTTCCCCCTTTTGCCCCGAGGGCGCGCTTCTCCGTCGCGTTGACATCTTCACTACCTCGCATCAACGGTGAACTTGGTCTGGACCGTCTTGCCGCCGCGGGTTATCTTAACGACCATATTCCAGGACCCGGACATGGAGAAGTTCACCTTTGTCTTATATTGCCTTCCTGCCAATTCCGCATTGTGGCTATACTTCATAGCCGGCATGCCCGGCATGGCCGGCATGGAATACTCCACGGAAACCTTGGCGTCAGCCACATCGGCGCCGGCGCCGTCCTTTACGGAAACGGCGAGGTTGTTATCACCGGTAGTGGGCGGGTTCTTGTCGATGGTCACCACGACGTTGTAATCCCCCGCCTTTTTTGTGACCTCGAAATCCTTGGCTGCCGCCATCCCGCCCATCAAGAAAAAAACCACAACCGCCAAAACCAATCTTTTCATCTGCCTCTCCTTTCACGATTCGAGTTGTGACAACTTCGGCATTGTTGTCAGCAAGGGATGTGCCAGCGCGGAAAGTTCTCCATTTAAAAATGTATCTTGCCGTAAGGTATAGGTTTAATGTATTAAGGAAGCGATTAGGGCGTCATTGGAGCTGGGTTATTTCTTCGCACAGGCAATTGGAGGAAGGAGAAGGTGGGAATATAATTCGCAGTACCGAGACGGCGTCCTGTTTCACGGGTCTTATAAATCTTTATAAGTCGATTTCACCCTGTTGCGTGCTTTACTCCCGCCACTTTCGACTTGACAGGACCGGGGAATTCATATAGAGGGGACGCACTTACTCGAAAAGATCGAAGGAGGGTTTTTTGGCTACACATAAATCCGCATTGAAGAGAAGCAGATCGTCCGAGAAGCACCGGGAACGCAACGTCGCTGTCAGGTCGGGCATCAAGACAGGCATGAAGGCCGTGCTGGCGGCCGTCGAGGGAAAGGACCCCGAGAACGCAAAGGCCGCCCTGGCCGAGACCGTTCCGGCCATCGCCAGGGCGTCGGCTAAGGGGGCGATTCACAAGAAGACCGCAGCGCGCCGGATCTCCCGGTTAACGAAGAAGGTCAACGACCTGAAGGCGTAACGGTCCCTCAGAAACCGGCAATCATCAACCTATGCGCCCTCGCGGCTGCGTCGCCGGCCAGCTTGACGAGGGCTTTTTTGCGTTCGGCCTCCCTTGCGCCTGCCGCGGGGACGGGATAATCCGCCGTCTCCGTAAAGGCGCCGTCCGACCAGATGACCCTGCCGTTGTCCCTCTGTTCGAAATGGATCTCCAGCGTCGCCGTGATCCGCTCTTCGGCCGCCAGGCCGCTTGCCTTATAGGCGAGGGGGGAGGTCTGCAGGCTGCGGATGGTTCCCCGGCAGATGGCGTCCGCCTCGCCGCGGCTCCCGGTCAGCTTGAAACGGCCTTCCCGGACGAACCGGTCGGCGAAGGCGGCGCGGAAGATGCTCTCGGCGTGGGCCTCGGCCGTCTTGTTGGCGAATGTCTCCACAAAAACGGTCCGGACGGCAGGGTCGATCGCCTCCCCTCCGCCCGCGAAACGATACCCGCAGCCGGCCGCGAGTGCGACGAGAACGACCGCGATCGCAACGCGCAGTCCGGCCCTCCATAACCTGCGCCCTGTCTTTTTTACCGCAGTCCCCATTTCTGCCGCCCTTAAAAGAGTCCGGAATCCACTTACTTTATCCCTCCGCAACTGAAAATCATCTCCCGGAAGTGCGCATTGTAGATTTTTCGGAACGAAAAATGTACAGCGCGCGGAGGGAGCGTGATTTTCAAAGGTTATTCCCTGACGACGATGTTCACCAGTTTCTTGGGGACATACACCTCTTTGACGACCTGCTTCCCGGAGACAAGTCTCGCGATCCTCTCGTCGGCCAGCGCCAGCGCCCTGATCCGGTCCCCATCCTCGTCGGCGGGGACGGTGATCCGGCCCCTCACCTTGCCGTTGATCTGGATGACGATCGTGATCTCCTCCTCCGAGGCCACTCTCGTGTCGAATGACGGCCAGGCCGCGTCGGCCAGTGCCTCGCGGCCCAGGAGCGACCAGAGCTCTTCCGTGATGTGGGGGACGAGGGGGGCAAGAAGCAGGATAACGGTCTCCACCGTCTCCCGGACGACGGCCAGCGCCCGCCGGTCGTCAGCGGAGGGGCGGGGGAGCAGGTAGAGGGCGTTGACCAGCTCCATCACGGCGCTGATCGCCGTGTTGAAGTGGAAGCGGTCCTCTATGTCGGAGGTGACCTTTCTGATCGTCTGGTGCGTCTTGCGGCGGAGGGCCTTGAGTTCTCCCTCCAGCGGTTCTTCGCCGGCGAAGGGGGCGACCGGGCGGAGGTCGTCGAGATAGTCCGTGACAATTCTCCAGGTCCGGCTCAGGAAACGGAAAGCGCCGTCAACCCCCTGGTCGCTCCATTCGAGATCCTTCTCCGGCGGGGAGGCGAACAGGCAGAATATCCGCGCGGTGTCGGCGCCGTAGGCCTTGATCAGATAATCCGGATCGACGACGTTTTTGAGCGACTTGGACATCTTCTCCGTCTTGCCAAGCTCGATTTCCCGGCCGCACTGCGCGCATTTCCCCTCTTGGACTTCATCCGGGAAGCGATAGCCGTGTTCCGGACAGCGCATTGTCTCCTTGCAGACCATCCCCTGGGTGAGGAGATTCGTGAACGGTTCATCGACGCCGACAACGCCGAAGTCCCGGAGCATCTTGGTGTAGAACCGCGCGTAAAGCAGATGGAGGATTGCGTGCTCGATTCCGCCGATATACTGATCCACGGGCATCCAATAGTCGATCTTTGCCCGGTCCAGGCCCGGCCTGACATCATGATTGGCCGAGCAGAAGCGGTCGAAGTACCAGGATGATTCGACGAAGGTGTCCATCGTGTCGGTTTCCCTGCGGGCCGGTCTCCCGCAACGGGGGCAGGCCGTTTCGACAAAAGGCCTGTGTCTGGCCAGCGGCGATCCACCCTCGCCCGTCAATTCCACATCTTCCGGCAGGATGACCGGCAGGTCGTTTTCGGGCACCGGGACGGTCCCGCACTCGTCGCAGAGTATCATGGGGATGGGGGCGCCCCAGTAGCGCTGGCGGGAGATGCCCCAGTCGCGGAGGCGGTACTGAACCATCTTTTTTCCCCTGCCGATCGTCTCGAGATGATCCGCTATCGAATCCAGTGCCTTGAGGTTCTCCATCCCGTCAAAGGGGCCGGAGTTGACCAAGACTCCCTCCTCCGTGTAGGCCTCCGTCATCGTGCGGACATTCAGGACCCGGTCGGGGGGCTGGATGACGACGATCAGCGGCAGGTCGTACTTCCTGGCAAACTCGAAGTCGCGCTGGTCGTGGGTCGGAACGGCCATGACGCAACCGGTGCCGTAATCGGCCAGGACGAAATTGGCGGCGTAGATCGGCATCTTGCGGCCCGTGACGGGGTTCAGGCAGTACGCGTCGAGGAAGATCCCCTCCTTCTCGTAATATTCGGAGGTCCTCATCTTCTTGTCCTGCTTTTTTATCTTCTCAACGAAGTTGCGGGCGGTCCCTTCGCAGCCCTTTCCCTGGACCAGTTCCATGACGAGGGGGTGCTCGGCGGCGACGAGCATGAAAGTGGCGCCGAAAATCGTGTCCTGGCGGGTCGTGAAGACCGGGATTGCTCCCCTGCCGTCGGCCATCGGGAAGGAGGCCTCGCAGCCGTAGCTCTTGCCGATCCAGTTTTTCTGCATCGTGAGGACCCGCTCCGGCCAGCCCGGGAGCTTGTCGCAGTATCCCAACAGCTCTTCGACATAGGCGGTGATCCGGAAGAACCACTGGCTGAGGTACTGCTCGCCCACCTCCGAGCCGCACCGCCAGCAGAGGCCCGCCTCCACCTGCTCGTTGGCGAGGACCGTCTCGCATTTTGGGCACCAGTTCACCGTGGAGGTCTTCTTGTAGGCGAGCCCCTTCTCGTACATCCAGAGGAAGAAGAGCTGCTCCCATTTGTAATATTCCGGCTCGCAGGTCGCCAGCTCCCGGTCCCAGTCGTAGCTGAAGCCCATCCTTTTGAGCTGGCGTTTCATGTTTTCGATGTTTTCATGGGTCCAGGCCAAGGGGTGGATGCCGTGCTCGATGGCGGCGTTTTCCGCCGGCATGCCGAAGGCGTCCCAGCCCATCGGGTGGAGGACGTTGAACCCCTTCATCCGCTTGTACCTGGCCACCACGTCGCCGATCGTGTAATTGCGGACGTGGCCGATGTGGATCCGGCCGGAGGGGTAGGGGAACATCTCGAGCAGGTAGTATTTCTTTTTATCCGGGTCTTCCGTCACCTTGAAGATCTTCTCCGTCTCCCAGTGTCTCTGCCACTTTTCTTCGATCTCCCAGGGATTGTACTTTCTTTCCATGCCTCGCTCCTGTTATTTTCTTTTTTCAAGGGCTTCCGGGCGGTTCGTAGCACATCGCGCCCGCCCTTTCAATCCCGAAATCGTACAACGAGACCTATACGCAACTTGAAAATCATGTCCCGAAAGCGCGCATTGCAGATTTTTCGGAACGAAAAATGTACAGCGCGCGGAGGGAGCATGATTTTCAACAAAGGGCTCAATTCTTCCAGAACTCCGGCATCAAGAGGACCAGGACGGTGTAGATCTCCAATCGGCCGATCAGCATGCAGAAGGAGAGGATCCATTTGCCCGGCGCCGGCACTTCGGCGTAGGTCGTAGCGGGGTGGACGAGGCCCAAGCCCGGGCCGATGTTGCCGATCGTAGCGGCTACGGAGGTGAAGGAGGTGAGCATGTCGAGCCCCAGGGAGGACATCAGGACCGTGGCCAGGGCCGCCAGGCCCATATACAGGGCGAAGAAGCCCCAGATGCTTTTCATGACCTCCGGAGAGACGCTCATATGATCCAGCTTGACCTGGGTGACTGCATGGGGGTGGATGAGGCGGTACAGCTCCCGGTAACTGTCCTTGACGATTAAAAGCAACCGGACGCATTTGATCCCCCCGCCCGTGGAACCGGCCGAACCGCCGACAAACATCAAAAGCACGAGGATGACCTGCGAAAAGGCCGGCCAGCGGGCGAAATTGTCCGTGACGAACCCGGTCGTCGTCATGATGGAGGAGGTCTGGAACAGGGCGTAACGGAAGGCCTTGCCGATGTCCGTAAATAAATGCAGGCGGAGGTCCGCTGTGATCAGGAGCGTGGCGATGACGACCGTGCCGAGGAAAAAGCGCAGCTCGCCGTTCTTGTAGAAGCTCCGGAAATTTCCCGTCAGAACCTGGTAGTGCAGCGTGAAATTCATCCCGGCGATGAGCATGAAGGCGATGAAGACGCCGTCGATGTAAGCGCTGCCGAACCAGGCGACGCTTGTGTCCTTGGTGGAGAATCCCCCGGTCGCCATCGCGCAGAAGATGTGGTTGACAGCATCAAAAACGCTCATCCCTCCCAGGAGAAAGAAGATGAACCCGATGACGGTGATGATCCCGTAGACGATCCACAGCGACCGGGCCGTCTCCACGATGCGCGGCTCTAACTTGTCCTTGACCGGCCCCGGCAGTTCCGCCTTGAAGAGCTGTCTCCCCCCTACTCCAAGGAACGGCAGAACGGCGACCGACAGGACGATAATCCCCATCCCTCCGAGCCACTGGGTCATGGAACGCCACAGGAGAATCCCGTGGGGCAGCCCCTCGATCTTCGTGATGACCGTCGCGCCGGTCGTGGTGAAACCGGACATCGTTTCGAAGAAGGCGTCGGTCGGGGAAGCGAGGGCGCCGTAAAGGAGGTAGGGCAGTCCCCCGAAAAAGGAGGCCAGGACCCAGCCGGCCGAGACGATCAGGAACCCCTCGCGGTGGCCGAGAAGGGTCTTGCCCCCCCGGGGCTTTCCGGCCAGATAGAGGGCAAAGCCGGCGCCGGACGTGATCAGGAAAGAGAGGGCAAATTCCTGGGCGTCCGTCTCCCCGTAATAGAGGGAACACGCGAACGGCACTGCCATAAGCAGGCCGAGGATAAAGAGAAAAGCCCCGAGGGTGTGGAGGATGGGTTTTGCCTTCATCCAAAGTATTCCAGTTTCACGGTGAGCAGTTTCTCCAAGTCGGGTATGGCCGAACGGGGAGTGAAGATTACGCAGTGATCGCCCGGCAGGATGACGGATTCGCCGTCCGGGATGATGATCTCCTCGTTGCGGACGATCGCCCCGACGATGGTTCCCCTGGGGAACCGGATCTCCTTGAAGGGACGTTCGGTGATGTCGGATGTTTCCAGGGCGATGAATTCAAAGGCCTCCGCCCTTTCGTCGCGCAGCGGCATGGCGGAGATGATCTTCCCCTTCCGGATGAAATGGAGGATCCGGCTGATGGCGGCGTGGCGGGGGTTGATAACCCCGTCGATCCCGACCCGGGCTACCAGCGGGATATAATCGATCCGCCTGATCAGCGAAATGACCTTCCGGGCGCCAAGCTGCTTGGCCACCAGTGCGCCCAGGATGTTCGCCTCTTCATCGTTGGTCACCGCGATGAAGAAATCGGTCTCCTGGATATTTTCCTCTTTAAGGAGGTCCTGGCTGGTCCCGTCGCCGTGCAGGACGATGGTCTTCTCTAATTGCGCCGCCAGGAGTTCGCATTTGTCGCGTCTCTTTTCGATCAGTTTTACGGAGATCCCCTTTTTTTCGATTTGCTCGGCGAGCATCAGGCCCGTATTGCCGCCGCCGATGATGATGATCCGGCGGGGCGGTTCGGTGTCCCTTCCGAAGAAGCTAAGCAGTTCCCGGATCCGGGCGGCGTCGGTTACGGCAAACAGATAGTCTCCGGCCTCGATGACCGAATCGCCTCTGGGAACGATAAATTTTTCATCCCTGACCATTGCCGTGATGAGAACCTTGAATCCCGGCACCATGGCCCGCAGGGCGATGAGGCTCTTCCCCACCACGGCGGCGTTCGAGTCGACGGGAAATCCCAGCATCCTGATGCGGCCGCCGGCAAAGCTGAAGACCTCCGAAGCGCCCGGAAATTCCAGGCAGTCCATCATGTATTTGACCGCTTCCCGTTCCGGATTTATGCAGAGATCGATGTTGAGGCAGTCGCTTTTGAACAGCCGGGAATCCTCGTTCAACTCGGGATTTCTGATCCGGGCGATCCGGACTGGCGTCCTGGACTGGGTTGCGGCGAGCAGACAGGCGATCATATTGGTTTCGTCGCTGTCGGTGACGGCGACCACCATGTCCGCATGATCCATGCCCGCGCGTTTGAGGACGTCGGGGCTGCTGCCGCTTCCCTGGATGGTCTGGATGTCCAGCGTCTCCGAGATCTCCCTGAGCCGCTCCTCATCCCTGTCGACGACGACCGTGTCGATCCCTTCGCGCGAGAGACTGTCGGCGATATGATATCCCACCTCCCCGGCCCCGATGACGATTGCCTTCATGCAAAGACTTCCCCTGTCTTTTGTCCGGAATCTTTCCGTGCGGTGTCCGCTCTGTCCGCCGCCCGATCCCCGTCCTCGATAATCTCTATCGCTGTCTCCCCGGTATGCCGCCGGAAAAGATCCGCACCCCGGCGGATGTCGCCGGTCTGCTCGGGCCTCCCCGGTATTTCCAGATCAAGGGCCGGAAGCTGCCCTGCCTTGTGCTTAAAACCGTCAAAGATCCCGGTAAGCATGGCCTCGGTCATCCCATCCAGCCGCAGCGGTCCCCGGCCGGCGGCCGGCATGGGGAGGGCCAGATCAATTGCCCTGATTCCGGCTATGGTCCGCGCCATCTCCCAGCCGCCGTTGTACAGCCGGTCGTAGGTCAGCGCGGAGAGCGGCCCCAGGCCCAACAGGAGTAGCCGGGAGACGCGGAGGCGCCTGGGGAAAGCAATGGCAAGCTTTTCCGGAAAACTGCCGGATATCCTGCCTGCGGCAAGCTCGGCTGAGATCAGCCCGTTGAGGCGCCAGTCCACCAGACCGCAGTACCCCCGCGGCGGCCGCTCGTCGGAGAAAAAGCCGAGCAGCAGTGTGTCACGGTCCAACGTATCCGGCGACGCTGTGGTTATCTCGATTTTCATCCTTGTTCCGAATCTTCCCGTAGAGGGCGTCCAGGATGCCGTTTATAAAGGCCCCCGAATTTTCGGAACCGTAAACCTTTCCAAGGTCGATGGCTTCGTTGAGGGTCACCTTCGGAGGGATGTCAGGGCAGAAAAGAAATTCGTAAACCGCCATCCGCAGGATGCTCTTGTCCACGCGGGACATCCTCGCGATGGTCCAGTTTTCGGAACTGTCGCTTATCAAACGGTCGATCTTTTCCCGGTTGTTCCAGGCGCCTTCGATAAGCAGGGAAGAGAATTTCCTGGCCTCCGGAGGCGCATCAAAACTTGCCCAGAAGAGTTCGATGGCTTCCCTGACGGCGACCTTCTGAACGTCGAGTGCATAAAGAATCTGGAGGGTGACTTCTCTTGCCTTTCGCCTCTGGTGCATACATCCCTCGAAGGATTGTTCCGTGGGAAGTCGGATATATTACAGCTTCTTGAAAAGATCAACCATCTCGATGGCCGACATGGCGGCGTCCCATCCCTTGTTTCCCGCCTTGGCGCCCGCCCGCTCGATCGCCTGCTCGATGGTGTCCGTCGTCAGGACGCCGAAGGCCACCGGCACCTCGGTCTCGAGTCCCACGCCGGCTATCCCCTTGGAGACCTCGGCGCTTATGTATTCAAAGTGCGGCGTTGCGCCGCGGATCACGGCACCCAGGCAGATCACGGCGTCGAAGCGCCCGCTCTTGGCCAGTTTCTTGGCCGCTAACGGCAGCTCGAAGGCGCCGGGAACCCGGACGATCTGGATGTCTTTTTCATCGGCCCCGGACCTTGTGAGGGCGTCCACGGCCCCGTCGATCAGCCGGCCGCTGATGAAGTCGTTGAAGCGGCTGGCCACGATCCCGAATCTCATCCCCTTGGCGACGATTTTCCCCTCGATGATTATTGGCATTCCCCGCCCTCCTTAGACCTTCAAAATGTGTCCCATCTTATGTCTTTTCGTCTGGAGATACTGGATGTTGTTCTTGTTCGGCCGGATCTCGATCGGGACGCGCTCGGTGATGGTCAGGCCGTATCCCTCGAGGCCGACGATCTTCTTGGGATTGTTCGTCATCAGGCGCATCTTCCTGACGCCTACATCGGCCAGGATCTGGGCGCCGATCCCGTAATCCCGCAGGTCCTCCTTGAAACCGAGGGCGATGTTCGCCTCCACGGTGTCCTTTCCCTGTTCCTGAAGCTCATAGGCCTTGATCTTGTTGACCAGACCGATCCCGCGGCCCTCCTGGTGCATATAGACGATCACCCCGCGGCCGGCCTCCTCCACCATCCTCATGGCCGTGTGAAGCTGATCGCCGCAGTCGCACCGCTCGGAGCCGAAGACGTCGCCGGTCAGGCATTCCGAATGGACGCGGACGAGGATATCGTCCTCCGGCGAGATGTCGCCCTTTATAAGAGCCAGGTGCTTCATGTCGTCCACGTCGTTTTCATAGACGATCAGCTTGAAATTGCCGCCGTACTGCGTCGGGATCGTCGCGGTCGCCGCCCGGCGGATGAGGGACTCATGCTGCATCCGGAAATCGATCAGATCGGCGATCGTGGCGATCTTGAGGCCGTGCTGGGCCGCGAAGATCTCCAGGTCCGGCATGCGGGCCATCGTCCCGTCGTCCTTCATGACCTCGCAGATTACCCCCGCGGATTTCAGGCCGGAGAGGCGGGCCAGATCGACGGAGCCTTCCGTCTGGCCGGTCCTCACGAGGACGCCGCCCTTCTTGGCGCGGATGGGAAAGACGTGCCCGGGGCTGACGAGGTCCTCCGGCTTCGCGCCGTTGGCCACGGCGGCCATGATCGTTGTGGCGCGGTCGGCTGCCGAGATCCCCGTAGTGACCCCGTGTTTCGCCTCGATCGAGACCGTAAAGGCGGTGCCGAAGCGGGAGAGGTTGTCCCGGACCATCGGCGGCAGGCGGAGCCTGTCCGCATGTTCCTCGGTCAGGGTGAGGCAGATCAGGCCCCGGCCGTATCTGGCCATGAAATTGATCGCCTCCGGCGTGACGAACTGGGCCGCCATGCAGAGGTCTCCCTCGTTTTCCCGGTCTTCGTCATCGACGAGGATGACCATCCTGCCGTTTTTGATATCATCGATTGCTTCTTTAATGCTGCTGACGCTCATTTCCTCTATCTAACCTCGGTATAAGCCTTTGAAAATCATGCTCCCTCCGCGCGCTGTACATTTTTCGTTCCGAAAAATCTACAATGCACGCCGGGGGAGGGGGCTCATTTTAAGAACCCGTATCTTGAAAGCAAGTCCATGTCAATCCCCGGGGCGGCCCCTTCCGTATCCCTTCCGGCGAAGAGCAGTTTTTCCACATGCCGGGCCAGGATGTCCGTCTCGATGTTGACGGGATCGGATACCTGCTTGAACCCCAGCGTCGTTTGCGCCGCCGTATGCGGGATAATATTAACATAAAACCGGTTTTTTTCACAGCGGTTCACGGTGAGGCTGATCCCGTCTACCGCTATCGACCCCTTGGCGACGAGGTAACGCCCGAGCTGCGGGTCGATCTCGAAGCCGAAGACGGTCGATCCCGACCGCGGGGTCTTCTCCACGATCCTCCCCACGCAGTCCACATGGCCCAGGACGATGTGCCCCCCGAGGCGGTCCCCGACGCGCAGGGCCGGCTCCAGATTGACGCGGTCGCCGGCCGTCGCGGTCTTGAGCGTCGTCCGGGAAAGGGTTTCCGCCGAAACGTCCGCCTGGAAAGAGGCGCCGGCTTTCTTAGTTACGGTCAGGCAGACGCCGCTGACGGCGATGCTGTCGCCGATCCGGACTTGCCCTAACTCAAGGGACGCGTCGATCTCCAGCAGGGCGTCTTCCCCCCGGCGCGTCAGGCGCCGGACGCTTCCCGTCGCGGCCACGATTCCCGTGAACATCCCTCACCCCTCCTGATTCCCGCCCTCCCCGTCCTTCCTGGTATGGAGGAGGTCTTTCAATTCCTCCAGGAAGTCGCTTACGTCCCTGAATTGCCGGTAAACCGAAGCGAAGCGGACGTAGGCAACCGCGTCGAGGGCCTGGAGCTCCCGCATGATCGTTTCCCCGATCGCCGAGGTGGGGATCTCTTTCCCCTGGAATTCCTGGCAGGCGCGCTCGACCTTGTCCACCAGGGCTTCGATGGCGTCCGTGCTGATGGGGCGCTTCTCGCAGGCCTTCTTGATCCCGGCGCGGATCTTCGTCCGGTCGAAGGGTTCCCGGCGGCCGTCCTTCTTGACGACCGTCGGCAGGACTTCATCGACGAATTCGTAGGTGGTGAATCGTTTGCCGCAGCCCAGACACTCGCGCCGCCGCCGGATCGCATCGCCGTCCTTGCTGAGCCGGGAGTCGATCACCTTGTTTTCGCCGTGCGTGCAAAAGGGACACTTCATCGCCGGCACACCTCGATTTTTGCCTCTGTCAGCATCTCGTCCGCGAGGGGGTCGCGGTAGTCCCCGCCGACCACGATCCGGACGATGCCGGCGTTGATGATCATCTTGGCGCAGATGATGCAGGGGCGGTTCGTGCAGTAGAGGGTCGCTCCCTTCACGCTGACGCCGTGCAGGGCCGCCTGGATGATGGCATTCTGTTCGGCGTGGAGCCCCCGGCAGAGTTCATGGCGTTCTCCGGAGGGGATGTTGTACAGCTCCCTCAGGCAGCCGATCTCCAGGCAGTGGCGGAGCCCGGAAGGGGCGCCGTTGTACCCGGTCGCGAGGATCCTCCGGTCGCGGACCAGCGCGGCGCCGACCCGGCGCCGCCGGCAGGTGGCGCGCTTGGCCACGAGCCCGACGATATCCAGGAAATAATCGTCCCACGAGGGTCTTTCAAACCCCTGGCCGCTCATCCGTTCCTCCTGCCGGTTTTTTCCAAAAACATTTACCTGCTTTCGCGGATCCTCTCCGGGTAAAGCGGGAAGCGGTCGCAGAGGGATTTGACCTCTTCCCGGACCCTCTTCAGGCGCTTTTCATCATGGATATGGCGGAGCGCCTCGGAGATAAAGCCGGCGATCAGCCTCATCTCGGCCTCCTTCATTCCCCTTGTCGTTATGGCGGGCGTGCCGATGCGGATGCCGCTGGTCAACTGCGAACCCTTCGTGTCGAAGGGGATCTGGTTCTTGTTGATCGTAATGCCCGTTTTATCCAGGGTCTCCTGCGCCTCCTTGCCGGTGATCCCCAGCTCGGTCAGATCGACGAGCAGCAGGTGGTTGTCCGTGCCGCCGGAAACGAGCCGGAAACCGTCCTTTGTCAGTTCGTCCGCGATGGTCTTGGCATTCTTGACGATCTGGCCTTGGTAGCGCCGGAAATCATCGGTGAGGGCCTCCCTGAATGCCACCGCCTTGGCGGCGATGATATGCATCAGCGGGCCGCCCTGCATCCCCGGGAAGATCTTCGCATCGAGGGCGGGGCCGAATTCCCGCTTGCACATGATGAGCCCCCCGCGGGGTCCCCGGAGCGTCTTGTGGGTGGTCATCGTGACGAATTCGCAGTTGGCAACCGGCGACGGATGGAGACCTGCGGCGATCAGGCCGCCGATGTGGGCGATGTCGGCCAGGATCAGCGCCCCGACCCGGTCGGCGATCTCCCGGAACTTCCAGTAGTCGATCGTCCGGGGGTAAGCGCTGGCGCCGACGACGATGATCTTCGGCCGGTGTTTTTTCGCGAGGGATTCCACCTCGTTGAAATCGATGGTCTCGGTCTTGCGATCCACCCCGTAAAAGACGCCGCGATAGAAGCGCCCCGAAAAGCTCGCCGGGCTGCCGTGGGAGAGATGCCCCCCGTGGGAGAGGTTCATCCCCAGGATCGTGTCTCCGGGGTTGAGGACCGTGAAATAGACGGCCATATTGGCCTGCACGCCCGCATGCGGCTGGACGTTGGCGTGCTGGGCCCCGAAGAGCTTCTTGCACCGTTCGATTGCCAGGCATTCCACTACATCGACGAACTCGCAGCCGCCGTAATACCGGCTTCCCGGATAGCCCTCGGCGTACTTGTTGGTCATGACGCTTCCCTGGGCCTCCAGGACCGCCTCGCTGACGAAGTTCTCCGAGGCGATCATCTCGAGTTTTCCGGCCTGTCTCCGGGTTTCCTCCCTGATGGCCTCCGCCACCTCCGGATCGGCCTGCATTAAATAGGACATGAATTATTTCTCCGAATCTTTCTATTTTCCGGCGCCGGCGCGCGGCAGGCGCTTGATTGCGTAATTTTTTGTCACTCTTCCTTGATACCCAACCGCGATTCCGTTTCCCTGATCTTGTCGAGGCGCCGCTGATGGCGTCCGCCCTCGAAGGGGGTTTCCAGCCACGCGCGGGCGATCGCGCGGGCCGCCTCCGGCGCCGTCTTTCTCCCCGCGAGGACCAGGATGTTGGCGTCGTTGTGCATCCGGCTCAGGCGCGCCGTATCCTCATCGCGGCAGAGGGCCGCCCTGACGCCGGGGAAACGGTTGGCGACGATGGACATGCCGACGCCGGCGCCGCAGATCAGGATGCCGCGCGGGAAAGCCCCCGCGGAGACCGCCCCGGCCACCTTGGCGGCGAATTCGGGATAGTCCGCGGCCTGTTCGCTGTCCGTCCCCGCGTCCGTGACGGAAAGTCCCAGCTCGGCGAGAAAAGGCTTGAGCGCCTCCTTGAGGGGGTAGCCGGCATGGTCCGCGGCAATGATGATCTTGTCCATGGTTGTTCCCTACCGCTCGAATTTTCTGAAGATCAGGACGGCGTTCACTCCGCCGAAGCCGAAGGTGTTGGACATCGCCGTCCGGATCTCCCGTTTTCTCGCCCGGTGGGGAACATAGTCCAGATCGCAGCCGGCATCCGGGTTGTCCAGATTGATCGTCGGGGGCAGCACGCCCGTTTCCATCGCCTTGAGGCAGAGGATCGCCTCCAGGCCGCCGGTCGCGCCGAGGAGGTGGCCGGTCATCGATTTGGTCGAACTGACGGCAAACCTGCCGGCGTGTTCCCCGAAGACCGTTTTAATGGCCTCCGTCTCGTAGGCGTCGTTTAACAGGGTGGAGGTCCCGTGGGCGTTGATGTAGTCGATCTCGGAGCCGTCCATGCCCGCATCGCGCAGGGCGGCCTGCATGCAGCGAGCCGCACCTTCATGGCCGGCCGGCGGGGCCGCCATGTGAAAGGCGTCGCTCGTCATCCCGTAGCCGACAATTTCCCCGTATATCCGGGCGCCCCTCTCGAGGGCGCGCGGGAGGGCCTCCAGGACGATAAGGCCGCTGCCCTCGCTGATGACGAAGCCGTCGCGGTCCCGGTCGAACGGCCGGCTCGCCTTTTGGGGCTCGTCGTTGCGCGTGGAGATTGCCTGCATGGCGTTGAACCCGGCCACGCACAGCGAAGTCACCGCCGCCTCGGCCCCTCCGGCAATCATGCTATCGGCCGCTCCGCCGGCAATGAGGCCGGCGGCGTCGCCGATGGCGTTGGTGCCCGAGGCGCAGGCCGTGACGCTGCAGTTGATGGGTCCTTTCGCCCCGAAGCGGATCGAGACGTGGCCGGCGGCAAGATTGGCGAGCACCGCCGGGATGGTGAAGGGCGACATCTTCCTGGGTCCGCCCGCGAGGACCGCTTCTTTTTCCTTCTCGATCGTGGCCAGTCCCCCGATGGCGGTGCCGATGATGACGCCGGTTCTTTCGGCTTCGGCAGCTCCGATCGTCAGGCCGGCATCGGCCACGGCCATCTCGGCGGAGGCCAGGGCGTAGATGATGAAGTCGTCCAGGCGCCGCTGCTCTTTCCTGTTGACGTAAGCAAGAGGGTCAAAACCCTTCAGTTCGCCGGCGATCTTAGTCTCGAAGGCCGCGCAGTCGAAACGTGTGATCATACCGATGCCGGAAGCGCCCCGGCATATCCCGTCCCAGGTCTCCGCTACGGAGTTGCCCAGCGGCGTCACGGCGCCCATGCCGGTGATTACCACCCTTCTTTTCAACTATATATTCCTCCTTGACACAACCCGCGGCGCCGGCCGCAATGGAAACGGCTGCCCAGGACGGCGCGCCGGCCGCTATTCCTGCCAGGCGACGCCTTTGCTTACTATATAATCAAGCACGTCCTTGATGGTGCGGATCTTTTCAATCTCATTGTCCGGGATCCGGACGTTGAAGGTTTCTTCCATCTCCATGATCAATTCGACGAGATCGAGGGAATCGGCCCCCAGATCGTCGATGAACGAGGCTTCGGAAACGCACTCCTCCCGCGTGACATCCAGTTGCTCCATGATAATGCCTATGACCTTTTCTTCCAGTGTCATTTAGCTTCCTCCTTGCAAAATATCCCCTGTCCGGCAGGGGGGTGAATCTCTTTTTCAGCCTCAGATGTACAGACCGCCGTTGACGCGCAAGACCTGTCCCGTGATGTAGCCTGCCTCCTCCGAGGCCAGAAACACGACCGCCGCGGCAACCTCGTCCGCCCGGCCCGTCCTGCCCAGGGGGATCTGCCCGATGATCTCCTCCAGCCCCTTTTCCGGGAGGGAGGCGGTCATCTCCGTTGCTATCAATCCCGGCGATACGGCGTTGACGCAGATGTTGCGGGCCGCCAGCTCGCGGGCGAGCGATTTGGTCAGGCCCAGGACTCCGGCCTTGGCGGCGCCGTAAGCAGACTGGCCGGCGTTGCCGGCCTCCGCCACAACCGAGGCGATATTGACGATCCTCCCCCAGCGCTGCCTGATCATCTGCCGGGCGACGGCTCGGCAGCAGTTGAACGTCCCCTTGAGGTTCACGCCGATCAGCCGGTCCCAGTCCTCTTCTCGCGCCCGGACGATCAGCGCGTCCCGGGCCGCCCCCGCGTTGTTCACGAGGATGTCCAGACGGCCACGGGCGGCGACGATCGCATTTACAGCCTCCTGCGTTTCCGCGAAAACGGCGACGTCGAAGCGGCGGATCTCGCCGTCGCCCCCCGCTCCCCGGATGAGAGCAAGCGTCTCTTCGGCGGCCGCATCGTTGCTGAGGTAATTCACGACAGCATAGACCCCCGTCCGGGCCAGCCGCAGGGAAACGGCCCGGCCGATGCCGCGCGAACCGCCTGTGATCAATGCCGTTTTTCCCTGCATTGCTCCGTCCTTCCTCTCAGCCGTCCAGGGTCGCCAGGGTCTTTTCCAGCGAGGCGCCGTCCTCGACGTTGAGGGTGCGCAGACGCGGATCGATCCGTTTGACCAGCCCCGTAAGCGTCTTTTTGGGGCCGAGCTCGACGATAGTATCGACGCCCAGCGCGGCCATTTGCTCGATCGTCTCCCGCCAGCGGACAGGGGAAGTGATCTGGCGGACCAGCAGTTTCGCCGTCCGTTCCGGGGCATGGAGAAGGCGGGGGGCGCAGTTGGGGATCACGGGGATTTTGCAATCATAAAACGAGATTTCCCTGAGATCGGCTTCCAGCCGTCCGGCGGCCCCGTTAAGCAGGCGACAATGACAGGGAACGCTGATCGGAAGCCGGATTGCCTTGACTTTCTCCCTCTTCCCGGCGGCCGCAATCAGCTCCGCTACGGCGCCGGCGTGGCCGGAGACGACGGTCTGGCCCGGCGCATTGTCGCCGGAGAGGACCACGCAGTGATCTCCCCCGTCGAACCTGCGGCACAGTTCCTCCACCTCTTCGCGGGCCAGGCCGAGGACGGCCGCCATGGCGCCTTCGCCTTCGGGCACCGCCTCCTGGTGGTACTGAGCCCGTCTTTGAACGAGGGTCAGGACGTCTTCGAGGCCGACCGCGCCGGCCGCATGCAGGGCGGCGTATTCCCCAAGGCTGTGTCCCGCCGTCACGAGAGGCGCCGCGGCCGACCGTCCGGAGAAGGCCCGCCAGGCCGCCAGATCCGCCACAAGGACGGCGATCTGGGTGTTGATCGTCAGATCGAGCGCTTCCCGGGGGGCCTCAAAGCACAGCGAGGCCATATCCCGGCCCAGGATTTCCCCGGCCGCGGCGAAAAGATCCCTGACGCCCGGATCGCTCCGGTAGAGGTCCTGAGCCATGCCGGGGTGCTGGGAGCCCTGTCCCGGAAAGACAAGACCGAATCTGCCCATGGGCTTTCTCCGTCAGGCCCTTCAGGAGGCCTTTTCGAGCGGGATGATTTCCCTTCCCTTGTAGGAGCCGCAGTTGGGGCACGCGTGGTGGGGCAGTTTCGGCTCGTGGCATTTCGGGCACGCGGAGGCCAAAACAGGCGTCAGAAAATCGTGGGCCCTCCTTAGGTTCCTTCGGGACTTGGAATGTCTCTTTATCGGATTCGGCATAATCTATAACTCCTCTTTTTTGCTCTCGGTTTGAATCTTGTATTTCTTCAGCGCCGCGAGCCGTTCATCGAATCTTTCGGCCTCGCAGCCGCAGCTTGCCGTGTTCAGATTGATCCCGCAACGGGGGCACAGCCCCCGGCAGGAATCCGCGCACAGCGGTTTGATCGGGATCTGCAGCACCACCTGCTCGAAGACGACCATTTCCAGATCGATGGTGTCTTCCTGATAATACGCAAATTCGAGATCGTCGGCGCTCAGTTCGCACTCTTCCCGCAACTGGGAGGGAAGGGGGGCAAACGTGTATTTAAACGGGGCTTCGACCGGCAGCCGGACCGGCTCCAGACAGCGGCAGCAGCGCATATCCAGCGTGGCCGAAACGTTTCCCTGGATGAAAACGGTCTCGTTCATCCGCCTGACCGAGCAGGAGACCGCTATCCTCTCCGGGACGGAATCGCATGTGGCCGGTTCGGGAAGGAGCCCCCGGAACCATTCCCCATCCTTTTCAAAGCCGAGGTTGATTCCCCCCTCGGGTATCTTGCTGACGATAAGTTTCAATAAATCACCTCTTTCCCCATGCGGAAAAAGGCCGCGCCCCGCTCCGGGGAGCCGCGAAATAAAGTGTTGAAGTAAATTATAAACGGCCCGAATTGTCAAGGACAATTTGCGGGCGAATATTGCCTCGCATTTTAAGGAGGTCTTGCAATGGGAGAGCCGCATTCCCGGCCGCCCCATTGCATGTCCGTCTATTGTCAATAAAAACCGTGGCGACGGTGTGCCGCTCGCCGCCTTCGCCCGACAACCGGTCCGTCCTGTGAACATATAAAGGGAATAGGCGATAAATTCAAATGGAATCTTTATACCCGAAATCCGCCTTGACAAACGGCCGGGGGAGGACCTATATGGCGTACGACTCCCCCTGGGGAATAGGATTATAACCTTGCGTATGAGATAATGGGGACAGCTCCCTATTTTCCGCTGAAAATAGGGGGCTGTCCCTCATTTTCCCAAGCGCAGGAAGGTGAAAAATAAACCGGCAGGTGAAGATGACGGATAAAAAGGTGAGGACCCGTTTTGCCCCGTCGCCGACGGGATTTCTCCATATCGGCGGCGCCAGGACCGCCCTGTTCAACTGGCTCTACACGCGGCGGGAGGAAGGCGCGTTCGTCCTGCGGATCGAGGATACGGACCAGGCGCGCTCGACGGAGGAATCCACGCGGGCCATCCTGGACGCCATGACCTGGCTGGGCCTGAACTGGGACGAGGGCCCGTTTTTTCAGGCCGAGAGGGTGAACATCCACCGGGAGATGGTGCAAAAGCTCCTCGACGAGGGGAAGGCCTACTGCTGCGTCTGCACGCCGGAGGAACTGGAGGCGAAGCGCAAGAAGGCCCTCGCCGAGGGGCGGAAGCCGAAATACGACGGGACCTGCCGCGACAGGGGATTGGCGCGCTCGCCCGGATCGGCGGTGAGGTTCCGCTGCCCGGAGATAGGGACGACCGTCGTGCGCGACCTGATCAAGGGGAACATCTCCTTCAACAACGAGGAACTCGACGACCTGATCATCGAACGGGCGGACGGCTACCCGACGTACAATTTCGCGGTGGTCGTCGATGACGCCCAGATGGGGATCACCCACGTCATCCGCGGCGACGATCACGTCAACAATACGCCCAAACAGATCCGGATCTACGAGGCGCTGGGCTATGAGACGCCCCTGTTCGGACATGTTCCGATGATCCTTGGTTCCGACAAGGCAAGATTGAGCAAGCGCCACGGCGCCACGTCGGTCATGGCCTACAAGGAGATGGGTTTTCTGCCCGAGGCGCTGGTCAATTACCTGGTCCGTCTCGGCTGGTCCTACGGCGACCAGGAGATCTTTGCGATGGAGGAACTGATCCGCAAGTTTTCCCTCGATGCGGTGGGGAAATCTGCGGCCGTCTTCAATCCGGAGAAGCTCCTGTGGCTCAACCAGCAGTATATCGCGTCCTATCCGGCACAGAGGCTGCTGGAGGCGATGCTCCCCTTCTGGGAGAAGCGGGGCTTCGACCTTTCCGATCGGGGGTATGTGGGAAAGGCGATATCCGACCTGCGGACGCGGGCGAAAACCCTCGTTGAATTGGCCGATTCCGGGGCCTTCTACTTCCAGGAGGAGACGGATTACGATCCGGAGGCGGCGGCGAAGTTCCTCACGCCGGAATACGCCGGCCATCTCCAGGCCGTCGCGGAGAGGATCCCCGCGGTCGAGGACTATACGAAGGACGGTCTGGAGGCCTTCCTGCGCGCCCTGGCCGAGGAGCGGGGAACGAAGCTCAAGTGGGTCGCCCAGACGCTCCGCGTCGCCATAACGGGCAGGATCGTCAGCCCCGGGATCGACGAGGTGATGGTCACCCTGGGAAAGCAGCGGGTACTTGCCAAGATCAGGCGGGCGCTCGCTTACATCGGTAACGCGGGCTGATGCGGCGCGGGCTTGATCTTGGTGTAAGCGTTCGATGTGCCCGTCCCGGCGGCCTGCCGCAGGCGGCCATGTCGCCTCATAAATGTTATCAAAGGCGGAGAGGCTTTAGGGGCGCAATTTTGCCTTGACATTTACGCCGGCATTCATTAAAAACAACCTCCCGCCGGAAGGTTGTTTGTGTGTTCGCCCCGGCGGCTTCATCCCCCCTCTGGTCCCATCGTCTAGTGGTTAGGACGCTGGCCTCTCACGCCGGAAACCGGGGTTCAACTCCCCGTGGGACTACCAATATAATCAATTTATCTCTGGATGCTTCCGAGCAACTCATCAGCGATGCCTGGGTTTTCGAGCAGCATAATACTCTCTTCCGAACAGCCGAAGCTCAAGAGGTTGATGCTCCCATACCAGATAATATTTTGATCGAAGACCGCAAATTTTTGATGAATGTTGGCTTTGTACACCACCTGGACGCCGGCTGCCTGGAATAAGGACAATGTCTCCTCAATAGCCGGGCGGTCCTTCTCCCGAAAATTAGCTCCGGGCCTCGTGACAACAACCACCTTGACCTTTCTGTCCAAAGCGGCGACCAAGAACGGCAGCATCTGCGATACGCGCCGCTTTGTGACGAAAGGGCTGACGATCAAGATTTCCCTTGCCGCGGCTAGCAGGTCGTTTTTGTAAACTGGCAGGAAGGTGGTGTTGTCGAAAATGATGTCCGTGGATCCATCGGAAATGATTTCCGCCCTCGCCTTGTATCCGATCGCGGCGTATCCAGCCAGCCGCTTGTGGTACATCTTCTCCAGCATGGGAACATGGATGTCGATGTAATCGTAGATCCGGACCTCTCGCTTGTTTTCACAGAGCCGGTGAAGCCTGCCCGCGTATTGTTGGAGTGTCCCTTTCCAAGAGATGGGCATGGCCAGAAAAAGCGTATCCAGGCGAGGCTCGTCAAATCCCTCGCCTATGTATCTCCCGGTTGCGATCAGCGTCAACGGCCTGTCGGCTGGCGCCGCAGAAACCTTGGCCAGTGCTTCTCGCGTTTCTTTGGCCCCTTTGCCGCCGGTTAGGGCAATGACGTCAGGAATCTGCTCCCGTACTTTCGCAGCCAGTAAGGCCACATGGGCGGTTCTTTCGGTGAGCACCAAGGCGTTGCCGCCGCTTTGAAAGCAACGAAGGACATCCTCGACAATCCGCTCATTTCTCGGCTCGTTCACGGCGATAGCGGCGTAAAGTCGCTGGATCGACGGTTCTTTCCCTTCTTCTTCCATCGGCGCCCTGAAGCTGGTCAGTCGGGGAATGACATAATGGTCGAAGGGCCTCTTCTCCGCCTGCTTCCTGGCATCCACCCGATACCTGATCGGCCCGCAATGCATGAAGATGATCGGATGATGGCCATCCTGCCGCGTCGGGGTGGCTGTTAAGCCATACACGTATTTTGCGTGAACCCCCTTGAGGATCTGCTCAAAGCTGAATGCCGGTACATGATGACATTCATCGACGATCACCATACCATAATTCTTGACCCATTCCTTGAGCTCATCGCCGCTGTTCAAAGACTGCATGATCGCCACGTCGACGATGCCGCTCGGGCGGGACTTGCCGGCCCCGATCTGGCCGATCAGGCTTTGCTTCCTTTTGCGCCCCCTTTTTTTCTCCAAAACGGGCAGCGCTTCATCGATCTCCAGAAACTCGGATAGTTTCGCCGTCCACTGAGAGAGTAACTGCCTGCGGTGCGTCAAGACCAGCGTGCTGACTTTTCGTTCGGCGATCAGTTTCGCCGCGATGACCGTTTTGCCGAAGGCCGTGGTTGCCGAAAGAACGCCGATGTCGTATTTCAGCATCTCTTCCGCGGCAGGTCTCTGCTCCTCTCTCAGATTCCCCTTGAATGCGATGTTGATGCACCTTCCCGGACAAGTGTGATCCGACCATGCAGCCCTGACGCCTGCTTCGGTGAGCAGGTCTGCCACGTCCGCTTCGCACCCCCTGGGCAGGCACAGGTATTCCGGGGTTTCATCCGAGCAGGAGATGACCCGCGGCTTGTCATAGGTCGGCAGGCGCAGCGCCTGGGCCTTGTAAAACTCCGGGTTCCTGAAGGCGGCTAGCCTTTTGAGCGTGTTCAAACCCAACTGGGAGATCCCCGCTTTTTCGATATAAAGCATGTTCGCCTTAACCAGCCGCACCTCCTGCGGGAAATCCATCCCGGACCATTTCATCCGTACCGTCTCCCACGGTCTTTCGGCTTCTTCATCGTCCTTCCGGAGCGCTCCCAGTTCGTTTCCGGGGCTCAACCGCGGGATCAGTCCCGCGATCTCTTCTTCGGACAATCTTCTGATGCCAGCCATGAACCCCCACTGGTCTTCATGGGGACGGAAGTTCCCATCGACGAAGACGCTGTTGCCTTGATCCCTGATCGTCTTCTGGAGGGGAAGGGCGATCAAGTTTCCGAAGCCACCCTTCGGCAAGGTGTCCTGATTGGGGAAAAAGCGGTCGTAAGATTTGAAAGCCAGTTCATGCCTTCGGCTCATGGCACAGGTCAGCAGGGCGGAACCGAACTTCCGCGCAAAGCCTGCGAGAAGAGGATCCACAAAGAAGAACCAAGCATGCGCCCCGTTTCCGGAACGAGAACGTTCCAAAACCACGGGGACGTCGAAAGCGACGCAGACTTCCCTGAGCGCGGTACAATCCTGTTGCCAGCCATGCTCGTCAAAATCGATAGCCAGTAGATGGCAGAGGTCGTCCCGGCGCAGGGGGTAGAGGCCGATAACGATATTTCCCTTCAGATGCGCTTCGATAACTTTTTCGTCCAAGGCATCGTAAGCCTGATGCCGGCAGTCGAAACATTTGACCGACGGCTTTCGGCAGAGACCCGATTTCCACTCGTTCTGGCAAGCCGGTGCATACCCTGACCTGCCCTCACGATTTTGCCACCTCTTGGCGTATACATCCTCTCGGCCCTTGAACAGAGACATGAACAACCGGATCTTCTCTGCCGGATCGAGCCGGGCTGGGATTCCCGGCTGTGGTTTTATCTCCTGCAGTTCCGGTGCCTCATGCGCCAAGGACAAATTGTTCTTCAGGTCGTGAAGCCGATCTGGTCGCTGCGTGTTGGTAATCCTCAACCTCGCCTTCAGGATCTCGTTCTCTTCCCGTAAAGCGCTGTTTTCGGCACGCAAAGCCTGATATTTTTCAAGTAATTCTTCGACATCCACCACGGCAGCCTCTGATTTCTTTCAGAAGGACTTCACCGAGATAACGTAGGATACAGATCTGGGAAAAACCATCCTGCGGCATGAATCGGGAACCCCAGTCGGACGTCGCCTTTAGGCGTATCCGAAATGAGCAACCCCTCCACGATGAGCTGTCCCAGGAGACTTCTTCCCGTCCGCTCTTTCAGACCTGACGCCGCGATGACTGCTCCCCGGGCCGCTTCACCCTTCACCAGTACCTCCTGGAGCATTCGGGCCGCTTCAACCCTCAAGCCTTTCTCCCTTGCAAGGCCGGGGATCATACCGGAACTGCGGAGTTCAATGTAGCGCCGGATGCGTTCAACCAGCTCTTCCAATCGTAGCAAACCCCCCATGTATTCCACCTGGTCGAGACACACCTCCAGGAAGAAGCGGCAAAAAGAAATAAGCCCCTCATTGGAAAGATTCCCCCTTCCGTCCAGATCATTCCGCCGTGTTGCATCGGCTAGGGAAAGGGCGGACTTGTAATCGACATTCCTACGGGCTAATCCCCTGCTCACCGACCAGAGACCGAAGCCATGAATGGGGATCCGATGAAAGTATGCCTCGGTGAAAAGCCGCGCGACCCGGCCGTTGCCGTCAAGAAAAGGATGAATCCACATTAGCCGATGATGGGCTGATGCGGCCGCTACGAGCTTCAGGGAGCCATTATGTTTCTTCGGTTCGTAAAATTCATCGAATCGATCGAGAAAGGCTTTGAGTGAGCTATGCACCGGGGGCCGGTGGTATCCAACCTTGACGGACTCTTCACGGAGTTCCCCCGGCACGACAATACTTTTTCTACTTTTTTCAGGATTCGTCACGACCTGGAATTCGGCAGGCAGTTGCCGGTAAAACTCACGGTGCAGGTCACAGAGAAATGCGCGGCCGGTAATGCTGACTTTCGGCTCTTCCTGCAATCTTCTCTCCATATCCTTCTGCACCGTGATATGAGCAACGCTTTCCATCTGAAGATTACGCTTGGCCGGTTCAGAATCATATTCTTGCTGCATGGCGCGAACGATGTCGTACGGGTGCGTGTTGTGACCCTCGATCAGATTGGAATAGTAACTGTTGATGATCCTGAGCAACTCTCTAAGCGTATTGAGCGTTACGTCATGCTGCCTGCTCCCCAGAACGGCAGATTTCTGGAGGACCTCTAAGGCAAGGTCCTGAAGATCGTCTACTGCTTCGGGCATGAGAGGAGTCATTCGGTGGATTTGAGCGTTCATGGTTACAGTCTCCAATTGCCGATTTTATTGCCGTTAACTATCATGTAAATAATCCGTGATTACGATAGGTATTATAGCAATCATGAAGTCTAATGCAATATATTTTACCGATCTTTTTGCCGATGTCTGAAATTGCGACGTTGCAATGAGTGAATCTCATCCCTCGATGCATCATAGCATGGGGTGTTGATAGAGTGACTTGTTGTCAAAAAGGAACGAAACGGCAGACGGCTTTTTTGACGGCTTTCAACGTCCTTAAACGGCGTTAGACGGATGAAAAGGTAAATAAAATCAGGTGGAATACGCTCTTCCCAGCCCTCTCACGCCGGAAACCGGGGGTCAACTCCCCGTGGGACTACCAGAAATAACTAACCTCTCCAATAGGTAATAATATCCTTCATCCTTTAACTTCGATTGGACGTGATCAGCCGGTAACTTAGGTGACCGGCTGTCGGTGCTTCCTATGCGATCAGCAGCGAAAATAACTATTATCTACATGGATAGGAATATCCTGCCAACCAAGTTTCCCGAGAGATCATTCCCTATCGGTAATATTTTGGCCTCAAAGAAGGCGACTCGCCTAATTTATTCCCCCTCGGTAATATTATCCTTGACATCATTTGTACAAGCCGTTACTATTCCCGAAAGGGAACTAAGGAGGAGATATTGAAAAACAAGGTGGCTACGGTGGCGGATATCGGTACTGCCATCCGAAAAAAGCGCAAGGAAGACGGGCTGACCCTAGCCGATACGGCTTCCCTGTGCGGGGTCGGGTACCGATTCATGTCCGATCTGGAAAACGGCAAAGAGACCGTGCAGGTCGGAAAGGTCCTAAAGGTTCTGACGGCTCTGGGGCTCGACATGACCATCGCGGCAAGGAAGTGGCCTAATGAATAGCAGCGCCGACAAAGACCAACCGAGCCTCGATGTCTATTTTCAAGATCAGAGGATCGGCCGGCTCTGGCTCGATGAAAGACGACGCTTCGTCTTCCAATACGATGCGGAATGGATCCATCAGCCAAACGCGGTCCCATTGTCCCTGCGCCTCCCACTGAAGGCGGATCCATACACTGACGATCTTCCCCGGCCCTTCTTTTCCAACCTCCTGCCGGAGCAGGAGATCAAACGGATCATCGCGCAACGCCTGCGAATTTCGGCAGACAATGACTTCGCCATGCTGAACCGCATCGGCGGGGAATGCGCCGGGGCGGTCTCCGTGCTGCCCTCTGGAGAGGCGCCTGCCGAGAAACCCGGCTATCGTGAGCTCAACGAGGAGGAATTGCACAAGATCGTCATCGATCTTCCCCGTAGACCACTCATGGCCGGGATGGAAGGCATGCGCCTTTCCCTGGCCGGTGCTCAGCACAAGCTCCCCATCTACATGGAAGGGGAGCGCGCCTTTATCGCCACGGGCAATGCGCCGAGCAGCCATATCCTGAAGCCACCGATCAGGGATCTGGAGGATACGGTGGGGAACGAGGCCTTCTGCATGAGGCTGGCCCCAAGGCTGGGGCTGCCGACGCCTACGGTAACGATCCGCCAAGGCCTTGACCGGCTCTTGATCATCGCCCGCTACGACCGTGGCCGGGGAAAAGACAAGCGCCTGTTGCGCCTCCATCAGGAAGACTTCTGCCAGGCCCTGGGATTCCTGCCGGACCAGAAATACGAGAGCGAAGGCGGCCCCTCTTTGCCGCAGTGCTTTGCCCTCCTGCAGGAGAAGAGCATCCGGCCCGCTGCCGATCGCATGGCCCTGCTGCGCTGGACGATCTTCAACTTCCTGATCGGCAATGCCGACGCCCATGCGAAGAATCTGGCCATGCTCTTCACGGCCCAAGGGCCGCGGCTTGCCCCCTTCTACGATCTCCTCTCTACGCAGGTCTACCCGGATCTGACGGACAGACAGGCCATGAGGATCGGCGGCGAAAACCGGCCTTCCTGGATCCAAAAGAGGCACTGGGAGCGGTTCGCGGACGCCACCGCCATCAAGCCCAGACTTGTTCTAAAGACCCTGCGAGACATGGCCACGGCGATCGTGCCTGCAGCGCAAGGGCTCTCCGACGAGTTCCAGAAGAGCTATGGAACAGGCCCCATCATCGAAAAAATCCTGGCTGTCATTGAGAAAAGGGTAAAAGCTCCCGGCAGCTTCGAACAGGCCTGATCAGCCGGTTACTTATTGTGACCGGATCTAATGGATTGGATGATAGACGGCTCTTGAACGGCTTTCCAATTTAACGCAAGGGTCTGACTGCCACTCGTTGCGCAACTGATTCACATAGTCTGTGCTGCTCTTTATATCCCCGCGATCCGCCCACAATCCGAAGCTCTTTTTCAGGATTCGCTTCTTCGGCAAAGCAGGGGTGGGTTTGCGCTGCGACAGCATTTCCTGAATGAACCGCTGCTGGGATGAGGACATACCCTCGATCTTCCTTATTATGTCGAGAAAATCTTCCCCGCGAATGGTTTCCGTTCTTTGCATGATGAAGCCATGTGCAGGATCTTTGCCTTAGCTGCAAGACTGGTTCAAAGACCGCAATTAAACCCGTACGGCGCCCGCGCCCTGTTCGCGGCGAGAAGATGCGTACAGACCGAACTGCACCGTGAAGTCCGTCGCCTCGACCACCGGCCGGATGTTGCGGCGCACCTTTTCCATCCTCACAATGCCGTAGCGGGCCATCGTCTTGAGCGTCCGGGAGAGGTTGCTGCTGCTCCTGCCCGTCGCCGCTTCCAGTTCCTTGAGTGATTCCGGCTTTCGTTCCAGGATGGTCTTCAGCAGCAACTGGTTTTCGTTGCTGAGGACCTGCGCCATGGAGCGCACCGATTCAAACCAGATCTTGGGTTCATTAGGCCGCGGACGATATTCCCCGCGGGCGATGGCCAGCGATCGCTTCCTGTAATCCTGATAGGACATGATGCCGATGTGGAGAACTTTCCGATTCATTTTTCTTCCTTTCATTTCTCCCTCATGATCCGTTCAGCCTCGCGCCAGAAATCTTCCAGCAACTGGCCGGCCGATTCGTAATCATAGGGCAATACATTCTCGCGTTTGTGCCGGTGGTCCCAGGTGATCTTCCGGGCGGCGTAGCCCTTCTTCGCCGGCCGGACGGCATGGGCGTTGTCGAATCCCAGGACACGCCGGTTGTACCGGTCGTGAAGGGTCAGGGAATATCGGACGCCGTGGGGAACATGCGGCTCGGGATCCACCCGCCACGCCTCGAACTTGGTCCAATAGCCGTTATCCATCGGGAAGATCTCGCCGTCGAGGTTCAACAAGCCGGCGAGGCTTTCATCTTCCCGTGAAGATCGCTTTTCCTTCATGGAGAGATACATTATCATCAGATGATAATTATTGCAATGCTTTTTACACATCTGATCGCTTGGAGGAAGAATGCCGTCCCAAATGAAAAGGCGCCTCAGAGAATTTCTCTGAAGCGCCTTTCTTGCCGGCATCATTCCCGACAGTGACCCTGTTGCCGTGCGGGCAGAATAACCTGCCATTCCGTGCTGAATTTTGATCCTTTTGCAAAGTGCGGATTTCGGTTGCGCCGGGGTTGCGAACCGAGGCAAAATGCCCGCAAGGATCAAAATTTTATGGTTAATAAAATTAACAACTTACAATTTTCCAGGCGTCTCTCACGCCGGAAACCGGGGTTCAACTCCCCGTGGGACTACCATAAATAAGAAAGGCGGAGGGAGCTTTGCAATCCCTCCGCCCGGCATTATCACTTTGGATTGGACGGCAAGCGGCTATTCGCTTTCTCTGTACTTGAAAGAGATGTTGAGTCTGACCCGGAAGGACGTGATCTTCCCCTTTTCGATCGTCACATCCTGTTTCACGACCTCCGCAATCCTCAGCTCCTCGAGTGTTTTTGATGCGGTCGCCAGGGCTTTTTGGGCGGCATCCTCCCAGGACGTCGGGCTCGTACCAATAATTTCAATGATCTTATACACTGACATGGCGCCTCCTCCTTTCTTTAAAGGGCAAAATAATTAAATAATCGACTTGCCTGTTCCTCAAAACCATCCGCTTCTCTTTATGATTCCAGGATCGTCTGGATGCCTTCAACTCACCAGAAAAACCTTGAGCGTTTTGTGTCCCCGGATCGGAAAAGAATTAATGGGTCTGCCAACACCTCAGCGAGAGTTAGAAAGGACGAGTGAATTTTTAAGATACGAAGAAGCGGTCGAGGGCCGATAAGAGAGGACGAACGGGGAAGCGGCAACAGTAGTCGGCCTGAACGTATATTAAGGCAATGACCTTTGTCAATGATAAAATGAACATTCTTCCCCTTGCAAGATGCTTCAGAGTCGTTTAGAGTCCCTCCGGGGCCGTTCCTTCAAGCCCCTTACAAACGCACAGGAGGTTTTGGCATGGCAAAAATGACTCAACAGGAGATGTTGCAGGCTCTCAGGGATTTCGACACCCCGTCCATCACCAACGTGGTGGCCACCTATCCGGCGAATCCCCTCTGCCTGGGGCTATACAACCCCTGGACCGAGAACTGGTACACGGACCAGACGATCCGTTGCATGTACCCGGAACTCGGGCGAACGGTCGGCTACGCGGTCACCTGTGTTTACGGCCTGCCCGATCCGGGCTTCAAACGGCTTTCGTTCATGGACGTGATCGACGCGCTCGACGCCTCCCCGAAGCCGACGGTCTTGGCTCTGCAGCAGAAATTTCCGCCGGAGATTGCCGGCAAGGTGGGGCTTTCGGGAGGCAACATGACCACGGCGATGAAGGCCGTCGGCTGCCTGGGCGTAGTCTCCAACGGCCCCTCGCGGGACATCGACGAGATCCGCCCGATGAAGTTCCAGTACCTTCTCAGCGGCGCGACCCCTGGGCACGGCGAGATGGCGGTGTACGCGGTGAACGTCCCGGTGTCGGTGGGGGGGATGGACGTCTCTCCAGGCGAGATCATCCATATGGACGAGAACGGCGCGGTGAAGTTTCCGGCTGATAAGATGGAAGCGGTGCTGGTCAACGTGCAGGCCCTGCAGAAGCAGGAGAACGAGCGCATGGAACGCCTGCAAAAAGCGGCCTCCGCCGCCGAGGTGCGGGCCGTGTTTGCCGGGCAGTCCTACGCGAAAAAATAACCGTTATATATGGTGCCGAAGCCGGGACTTGAACCCGGACGGGCGTAGCCCACTACCCCCTCAAGATAGCGTGTCTACCAGATTCCACCACTTCGGCATCCAGATGATTTCTCCGTCTTTGCCGGCGCTGGCTTTCGCCGGGAACTTATCCGCTTGCCGCTGCTTTGTCAATCTCAAAACAGCGAAGCCTTCCTTCGCCGGCCCGTCTATTTTGCCGCCGGCGGGGCGGCCGGGGCCTGCTGCGCCGGGGCTGCTGGGGCGGCGGGGGCTGCCGGCGCGGCGGGGGCTGCCGGCGCCTCGGGCGCGGGCAGCGTTTTCTGCGCCGCGGGCCGCGCCGCGCCTTCCATCAGGGAACTCCCCTTGCGCGAGGCCGTGTACGACAGGGAAAACGACGTCAGCATGAACACAATGGCGACTATGGTCGTCATCTTGCCGAGAAAGGTCCCCGGGCCGCTGCTGCCGAAGATGGTTTGGCTGGAGCCTCCGAAAACCGCGCCCATGTTGGCGCCCTTTCCCGCCTGCAGCAGCACGACCAGGATCAGGACGATGCAGACGGTTACATGTACGATGGTGACGAGAATTTGCACTTCTTCATACCTCTTCAGTGTTATTATATCCGACAATCCGCAGAAACGATTCCACGTCCAGGCTGGCCCCTCCGACCAGCGCCCCGTTGATATTCTTCTGGAGCATCAACGCGGCGATGTTGGCCGGCGTGACGCTCCCCCCGTAGAGGATTGACAGCTCCTCCGCGCTTTCTCGCCCGTATTGTCCGGCGATCCAGGCGCGGATGAAGCGGTGGACCTCCTCGGCCTGTTCCGGGGTCGCCGTGCGGCCGGTTCCTATCGCCCAGACCGGCTCGTAGGCGAACAGGGATTGCCCTATATCACCGGCCGTCAAATTATTCAATCCCTCTTTTAACTGCTCTTCAATGACCTTTTTCGTCCTGTCCTCTTCCCTCTCCCGCAGGGTTTCTCCCAGGCAGAAGATCGGTTTAAGGCCCGCCGCGAGGGCGGTCCGGAGCTTCCGGTTGACCGCGTCGTTACCCTCGCCGAAGAGGGTGCGTCTCTCCGAATGGCCGACGATGACGTATTGGCAGCCCGCCTCGCGGAGCATCCCGCCGGAGATCTCGCCGGTATAGGCCCCTTTTACCGCCTCGTGGAGGTTCTGGGCGGCCAGGCGTACGGGCGACCCGGCGAGGGCTTCCGCCACAGCCCGCAGCGCCGTGAAGGGCGGGGCGACGACCACCTCGGGAGCGGGCACGGCGCCGAGGGCCTCGCGGAGGCGCGAGGCGAACGCGACCGCCTCCGCGATCGTCTTGTTCATCTTCCAGTTTCCCGCGATGACCGGTCTTGCCATTTCAGCCTCCGAACGTCCGGCGGCCGATGTACAGGGCGAGGTCCTTCATCCGGTACGCGTAACCGCTTTCATTATCATACCAGGCGAACACCTTGACGAAATTTCCGCCGATGACCGCCGTCAGGGGGGCGTCCACGATTGCCGAACTGGGGCTTCCCGTGAAATCCACGGAAACCAGTTCCTCGTCGCAGACCTCGATGATCCCCTTCATTTTCCCCGCCGCGGCCCTCCGCAGGGCATCGTTGACTTCCTGGATGGTGACGTCCCGTCCGACCTGGACCGCCAGATCGACGAGGGAGACGTTGGGTGTCGGGACCCGGAGCGCCGCCCCGTCGAGCCTTCCCTTCAGTTCCGGGATCACGTCGGTGACCGCCTTGGCAGCGCCGGTCGAGGTCGGCACGATGGAGAGGGCCGCCGCCCGCCCCCTTCGAAGGTCTTCGTGGGAACCGTCCAGGATCCGCTGGTCCATCGTGTAGGAGTGGACCGTCGTCATCAGCCCCTTGACGATGGTGAACTCGTCGTGGAGGACCTTGGCCACGGGGGCGAGGCAGTTCGTCGTGCAGGAGGCGTTGGAGACGATGTGGTGTCTCTGCGGGTCGTAGGTCTCTTCGTTCACCCCCATGACGAAGGTCGCATCGATCCCCTTGCCGGGGACCGCGAGGATGACTTTTTTGGCGCCCGCCTCGAGGTGCCCGGTTGCGTCTTTCATTTTCCGGAACTTCCCCGTCGCCTCAAGGACGATGTCGATGCCTAACTTTCCCCAGGGGAGATCGGACAGGGGCGAGGCCACCGCCGTCAGCACGATCCTTTTCCCGTTGACGACCAGATGACCGTCTTCCACCACGACCTCGGCGCCGAGCTTTCCGTGCACCGAGTCGTATTTAAGAAGATGCGCCAGGTTTTCGGGCTTGCCTCGGGAGTTGATGGCGACGATTTCGATCTCCCCGCAGTCGAGACACGCCCGTACAATGTATCTGCCGATTCTGCCGAAGCCGTTGATTGCCGCTTTGATAGCCATGATCGGTCTCCTTTGGCGAAAAAGTTCGTTGAAAACGACGGGTGACAGGGCAGGGAAATAATAGACAGCCGACGGATGTTAGTCAATATTTTTTATCAGCGGCTTTTCATGACGCCGATCCGTTCGCAATGGAGAGTCGCCGCGCAGCCGCTGCAGAGGGGCGACACGGGGCGGCAGGTGTTTCTCCCGAAGGCGACCAGGAGGGTGTTGAAGCAGGACCAGTGTTTTTGGGGGAGCTTTTCCCGAAGGGCGAATTCGGTCTCCTCCGGCGTCTTCGTCCGGACGTAGCCCAGGCGGTTGGAGATCCGATGCACATGCGTGTCCACGCACAGCCCCAATCCGTTAAAACCGAGGGAGACGACGAGATTTGCCGTCTTTCTGCCCACCCCCTTGAGAGTCAAGAGCTCGTCGAGCGTTCCCGGGACGCGGGAATCGAAACGCGCGATCAGCTCCCGGCAGACATGCCGGATCGTCCCGGCCTTGTTCCGATAGAATCCGACGGGGTAGATCGCCTTTTGAATATCTGCTTCGGAAAGCCGGAGCATCTCTTCGGGCGTGGCGGCCAGGGCGAAGAGCCTCTTCGAGGCCTCCGCAGTCACCTCGTCCTTGGTCCGGAGGCTAAGCAGCGTGGAGATCAGGATCTCGAAGGGATCGCGGCGCTCGCTGGCCAGATGCGAAACGATCGGCAGTTCCCCCTTTTGCAGTTCCTTTTCCAAAAGGCGGATAACCGCCGCCATCTGCCGGTTGTTCATCAATCATAGCCCTCGTCGTTGGCCAGCATATCCAGATAAAGCGTGGCGATGTCCTCCACGTCCAGGTCCGCCTTCTCGTTCGTTTCCCGGAAATCCACAATCTTGATGTAGCGCTTGCAGGCGTTGCACACATAGACGCGGCGCCGCTCGTCCCCTTCGACCGTGAAATAGGCGAGGGTCTGCTGTTCTTCGTTTCCGCAGAAGGGGCATTTTATCCACAGGAAGCCCCACTCGAATCCGCACTGATTGCAGAAGAGGTACCGCTTTCCTTCCTCGTCCCGGATTTCGCCGATCTTGGGTTCCCGCCCGCAAATGGGGCAGTAGCCCTCCGACCAGCCCAATTTCGCGACAGCGTCGCCGTGGCGCACCACGACCTGCTCCAGGGCGGGTCTCAGGCTCTCTTCGAGGAAGAGCTCCACCAGGTCGAAGGAAGCTTCATCCTCATCCCCGTCCGCCTCCGCCTCCTGTTCATAGGGCTGGGGATTGAATGATTCATAGATCAGTTCGTTAAAAAGAACCTCTCCGTCGCGGATTTTACGCGCGATTTCCGTCGTTTCTCCGGGATTCCTTTTCTCGGCAATCTCCAGGAGGGCCAGAAAATACTCTTCCGATTCCGAAAGATCCCAGCCGGGCGAAGAGAAGTCCACGAGCGGCAGCCCTCCCTCCACCTTGGCGGCAAGCAGCTTTCCCTCGACGGGAAAGACATCCCTCTGCAACCGGCGGCGGAACTCTTCCCGGAGGATCAGGATCTCCTCCAGGATGTCCAGGAGCTCCGTATATTGAGGGCTCGAGGCCCTGTATGTTTGTATGGTCTGTAAAGAATCCTTTAATATCGATGCCATGCCGGCTTTTCTCCTTGGTTGTAAAGTATGGCGCTGTATATCCTCTTTCAGGGGCAAGTTCAAGCGATATTTGAGAGCGGGAATGTCTTCTTGACATACGATATATTCTGGTGCTATCAAAATCACACATTCAGGTCCGTTACTCCCGCGTTGCGCTTGACCGCCTCGAAAAGAGACGCGTTGGGAATACAGTCGCCGCAGCTGACAAGGGTGCAAGGTGATTTGTCTTCAGTAAGCACGGCGACAGGCGTTTTCAGTCATTATGCTTCGTTAATATTTAAGTCCAATAAGGCAATGAACACCAGACCGAGGAGGGAATGACATGAAAAAAGCGGCAACATTTTTAACGGCAGTATTGTTTCTGGGCGGATTTGTCGTAGGACTCTCAAACAGCGCAGCGGCAGCCTATCCCGAGCGGGGCATTGAAATCATCGTGCCTTTCGGTGTCGGCGGCGGAAGCGATACAGCGGCGCGGGCTGTGGCGGAAGGGATGAAGCCGCTCCTGAAAGTGCCCCTGGTGATCACCAATATGGCGGGGGGCGGCGGGACCAAGGGAATGCTCTATGCCTCCCAGCAGCCCGCCGATGGTTATACGGTCTTTGCCGTTACTACCTCTCATCTCATAGACGCCGTCAAACCGAAAACACGCGCCAATATCCTTACCGATTTCGATCCGCTGATGAGGATCCAGTGGGATACGTCGGCTGTGACCATCGCCGGGGATTCGAAATTCAAGACGCTGGCCGAACTGATCGACTACGGAAAGAAGAACCCCAAGATGCTGAAGTTTGCCGGGACCTCGCCGGGTGGCTGGTCGGAAATCCAGACGGTGGCGTTCTTCAAGAAGATGGGCGTGGATGCGACATTCGTTCCGTTCGAGTCCGGGGCAGAGATCAAGGCGGCGATCCTGGGCGGCCATATTCATGGGGCGGTGGAGGAGCTTGCCGAGACGCTTCCCCTGATCGAGGCCGGCAAACTGAAATCGCTGGCGGTCATCATGGAAAAAAGGCATCCGGCCCTGCCGAACGTGCCGTGCACTGCGGAGTTGGGCATGGATTACACGCACGGCCTGATGAGGGCCTGGGGGGTGAAGAAGGGGACGCCGCCGGACCGGGTAAAGTACCTTCATGACGTGATCAAGAAGGCCCTTGATGTCCCTATCTACAAGAAATTCGTTCAGGACAACCATCTCTATGCCCGTCCGGGATACCTGGGCCCCGAGGAAACGAGAAAATACTGGGATGACGAAGTCAAGTTCTTCACAGGAGTCTTGAAGGACCTCGGCTACGTGAAGTAATCCTTCCTTGTTTCATACAAATGCCGTGCGGAGGAGAGCGATTCTCCGCACGGCCGGCATTATCGAGAGGACCCATGAAGAAAGGCGAAATCGTTCTGGGCGCCTTCTGCGTCGCGTTTTTCTCGTTCATGTTTTACGAGGCCGTGAAATTGCACGGGGTCGGGCGTTTCGGCGAGGTGGGCAGCGGCTTCTGGCCGATGCTCTCGCTCGGGGTTTCCGTGCTTCTGAGCCTGAGTTGGCTGATTGTGACTCTCGGAAAGTTCTTCAAAGCAAAGGGCGAAGCCCTTGAGGATCCATCTCCGGAGGCGAGCGCCGATATGCGCAGCCGGCGGAAAAAAGTCGGGCTCAGCATAGTCTGTATTTTCTTGTATATCGTCGCCATGCCCTGGATCGGTTTTATCCTTTCAACCTTTCTGTTCGTCCCCCTGTTCGCCCTTGCCCTTGAAGAGAGAAGAAAGACGGTCCTCATCGTCTCGTCGTTTCTGGTCACCGCGATCATGATTCTCATTTTCGCGAAATTCATCTCGATCCCGTTTCCCAAGGGTGTCGGCATCTTCACCGTATTCAGCCGTCTTTTTTATTAGATTGGCGACCCCGCCCCCGGGCGGGCGCTTGATAGCCGAGCAACGTAGCTCTGCGTTGTCTCAAAGCCGAAGAGGAGCAATGCGATGTTGGATCATTACTGGAATGCATTTGCCACCGTTCTTCTCCCGCAGAACATCCTGGCGATGGGTCTGGGAGGCCTCTGGGGTCTGCTGGCGGGCGCCCTTCCGGGGATCAGCACGTCCATGGGCGTCGTTTTGCTTCTGTCTTTCACCTATACGCTCTCGCCGATGACGGCCTTTTGCATGCTCGTGGCCGCCTACTGCGGAGGGATCACCGGCGGATCGATCACGTCGATCCTCTTCGGCATCCCGGGGGAGCCCTCCTCCGTCCCCACCGTGATCGAGGGGCATGCGCTCGCCAAGCAGGGGCACGCCGCCTATGCCCTGTGGACCTTTCTGCTGTGTTCGATATACGGGGGGATCTTCAGCGTGCTGGTCATGATGGCGGCGACGCCGCTCATCGCCAATTTTGCCCTGAGGTTCGGTCCTCCGGAGTTCTTCGCGCTGACCATCCTCGGGTTAAGCGTCGTCTCGGGACTGTCGGGCGGCTCTATCCTGAAGGGCCTGCTTTCCTGTTCCTTCGGTCTTTTCCTGGCGACGATCGGGACCGACGGCATCACGGGCGGGGAGAGATTCACCTTCGATACGATGATCCTGTTAGGGGGGATCAACTTTGTCACCGCCATGGTGGGGCTCCTGGCGGTGTCGGAGATCCTCATCGAGGCGGAGGAGCCCTTCAAGGAATACAAAGGCCATGTCGGATATCGGGGCATGAAGGCGGAGATGCCGAAATTTTCCCTGTTCAGGAAGAACTGGTTCAATCTGATCCGTTCCCCGATCATCGGCACGATCGTCGGGGCGCTGCCCGGCGCCGGGGCGACGATTGCCTCGTTTCTGGCCTACGGGGAGGCGGCGAGGACCTCGAAGGAACCGGATAAGTTCGGCCACGGCGCCGTCGATGGACTGATGGCTTCGGAGTGCGCGAACAACGCCTCCACCGGCGGTTCAATGACCATCCTGCTCTCGCTGGGGCTGCCGGGCAGCAACACAACCGCCATGATGATCGCGGCCTTTATGATCCACGGGATGCAGCCGGGTCCGCTTCTGCTTTCCACCCGCCCGGAAATCGTTTACGGGATCTTCGTGGCGATGCTGCTTAGCAACCTGTTCCTGCTGGTATTGACGATCGCGGCGATCCGGTTCTTCCTCGAGTTGAACCGGCTGCCGTATTCCGTCTTTTCGGCCGCGATCATCATCCTGTGCGTGATCGGGGCCTTCGGGTTGAACAACAACGTGGACGACCTCTACGTCATGTTCGCGTTCGGGCTCATCGGCTACGTGATGAGGAAATTCGGCATCCCCGTTGCCCCGGCCATCCTGGCCCTCGTCCTGGGAGACATGGCGGAACTGGCCCTGAGAAGATCGCTCCTGCTTTCCCTGGGAAATCCTTTAATCCTGGTGGGCAGTCCAATCAGCGTCGTCCTCCTGGCGGGCGCGGTTTTCTCCATAGTCTATCCCCTGATCAAGAAGCCGAAGATCCTGCAGGGGGCGTAGGCGAAGAAACGAGAGCTTTGCACAACCAGGAAATCATGTCCCGGAAGCGCGCATTGTAGATTTTTCGGAACGAAAAATGTACAGCGCGCGGAGGGAGCATGATTTTCAAAGGTTTCGGAATGTTGCCAAACCGGGTGGGGACGTTGTGAGAAAAAAGACCGTATTCCCCTGTACGATCATGCGGGGCGGAACGAGCAAGGGCATCTTCCTGATGGAAAAGGACCTGCCGCGGGATCCGGTCCTGAGGGAGCGGATCATCCTGGCAATTTTCGGCAGCCCCGACATCCGCCAGATTGACGGCCTCGGCGGCGCCGATTCGCTCACCAGCAAGCTGGCGCTCATCGCCCCCGTCTCTGAGCCGGATCGCGACATCGACTACACCTTCGGGGCGGTGGGGATCGACAGGGCCTTCGTCGATTACTCGGCCAATTGCGGAAATATAAGCTCCGCGGTCGGGCCGTACGCGGTCGATAAAGGTCTCGTGAAGGCCGAATCGCCCTTTACCTTCGTGCGCATCTTCAACACCAATACGCGGAAGATGATCATCTCCAAGGTTCCTGTACAGAAAGGGAGGTTTGCCCCGGAGGGCGATTACGTAATCGACGGCTGTCCCGGGTCCGGGGCGAAGATCGAGCTGACTTTCATGGATCCCGGCGGGGCCGCCACGGGAAGGCTTCTTCCCACCGGGAATATCACCGACCGCCTGACGCTGGAGACGGGAGAGAACTTTGCCGTCACCATCGTCGACGCGGGCAACCCGACGGCGTTTGTCCGGGCGGAGGAGCTCCATCTCAGGGGAGATGAATTGCCGGCGGAACTGGATCAGGATGCGCCGATGCGGGCAAAATTAGAGGCCATCCGCAAGGCGGTGGCGGGACTGATGGGTATCCCGGTGAGCCAATCTATCCCAAAGATTGCGTTCATTACCGTTGCGCAGGATTACCGGACGGCGGCGGGGAAAATGATAGCAAAAGGATCGGTGGACATGCTGGCCCGCCTGATGGCCATGGGAAAGATGCACAAGGCCTTCGCCATCACCGCGGGGATCCCGGCGGCAATCGCGGCGGTCCTGCCCGGTTCCGTGGTGAACCGGGCAGTTGGCGAAGATTCCCCGGCGCCCGCGAAAAAGGAGATCGTCATCGGACACCCGTCGGGGATGATGGACGTGAAAGTGGATGTTGAATCCGGGCAGGACGGCCCCCGGGTCCTCAGTTGCACGGTAGGCCGGACCGCCCGCAGGATCATGGACGGGCGCGTATATGTCTCCGGGGAAATCTATGATTTCAAAGAGGCGAGAATCGATCCCTCCTCCTACCCGCGGCAATTCGACGTCGTCAGGGAATTGTAGCGGCCCCGGAAAAAACTTCCCCCGTTTTCCTTTCTTTTTCCTGTCTTTTTACTTGACAAACGATTGTCGACAATCTACTCTCTCCGTGCACCAAACCATATCGCGGCACAGGCCGCCGTGTATCAAGTCATACCTTTTCTATCTGAGACAATGCGAGGGGGATAATGCATGATCGACCGGGAGCTCTGCATCGGGTGCGGCGATTGCCTGCCGGTTTGTCCTGTGGGCGCTATCGAGCTGGCAGCGGAATATGCGGAGATAAACGAGGAGCGGTGCGTGGAGTGCGGCGTCTGCTACCGCGCCAAGAGATGCCCGGAAGAGGCGTTCAGGCAGGCGCCGGACCTGCCCTGGCCGCGCATCATCAGGCGGGTGTTCAGCGACCCCAACGCGCCGCACTCAACCACGACGGGCGGCTGGGGGCGCGGCACGGCGGAGATGAAGAGCAATGACGTCACGGGCCGGTACCGGAAAGGGCAGATCGGCATCGCGGTGGAAGTGGGGAGGCCGGGGGTCGGCGTGGCCATCAGCGACATAGAAAAGATCGCGGCGCCATTCGCCAGGCTGGGCGTCACGTTCGAACCGCTGAACCCCTTGACTTACCTGATGGCAGACACCCAAAGGGCCCTCTTCAAGGAAGAGGTGAAGAAGGAAAGGGTGCTCAGCGCGATCATCGAATTCCTGATCGAATCCTCGAGATTGCCGGAAGTAACGAACGCCCTGGAAGAGAGCGCCGCCTGTGCAACCGGCACGGTGTTTTCCGTATCGGTGATCAGCCGGGTGGAGCCGGACGGCGCCCTGCCCCATATCGAAGCTCTGGAGAGGCTGGGGTACCGGGCATCCCCCAACGCCAAGGTCAATCTGGGAATGGGCAGGCCCAAGGCACTTGATTGAGATCTCTCGAATCCGAGTGAAGCGATAGCTTTGAAAATCATGCTCCCTCCGCGCGCTGTACATTTTTCGTTCCGAAAAATCTACAATGCGCGCTTCCGGGACATGATTTTCAAATTGAGCGTGGCCGGCAGGCCGGCAGGTAAAGGGGGTAATATTAAGTGACTCATTCATTGCACAGGGCGGGAACGGTAGAGGATCTGGGTTGCGATTACGTGATCATCATCCGGGCGGAGAAGGGCTACAACCAGGAAGGGTCGGCGGGCAAATGCAAGGAAATCCTGAGACTCCTTCAGAAACACGGCGCGGTCAACATTACCGGGGCCCGGGGCAAAAACTACCGGGGAAACGTTCTGGAGACATCGCTGAACTCCATCGAGGAAGCCTTCAAGGACGGCAACCCTCCTTACGGCGTGTTCGATACAAAGGAAAAGTTAGAGGCGTTTCTGCGGGAGATGAAGGAGAAGGATTTCGGCCTGTCGGTCGTGGTCTCGGGGTTATACGACGTTATAAAATCCCTGTGCGACAGGATCGGGGGCCTTGCGCCGCATACGACCAACCACTCGCTGGGCATCTGGGGCAACACCGCCCTGCTTCCCGACGGCCCCGTGCTTGAAATCACGACGATGTGCGGCCACGGGATGACGTCGCGCTATCTGGTCGAAGATCTGATTGCAAAAATCAAGGCTGGTTCCCTGAGCGTGGAAAAGGCGGCGATAGAGTTGGGCAAACCCTGCCTGTGCGGCCTGTTCAATCCCAAACGGGCCGAAGAACTCCTTCGCAAACTGACGGGCAAAGAGAAGACGGAAAGGGTAAAGACCGGAGTAAGGGGGTGGGTAGTGTAAACAGTGAACATTCAGGTAAAGGAGGAGATTATGAGAAGGAAAAAGTTTATCTGTTCGTTGCTGGCTATGGCGGTTTGCTTCATCGCGGTGATGTTTGCGGCGGAGGCAAGGGCGGCGTACCCTGAGAAGACCATAGAATTTGTCGTCCATTCCGCCGCCGGTGGGGGCAGTGATCTGTTCAGCCGGGCCGTCGGCAGCATCCTGGAAAAGGAAGGCATCGTGAAGCAGAAGATCCAGGTGGTCAACCGTGAGGGAGGCTCCGGAACGGCGGCGCTCAATTATTTGCATGATAAAACGGGCGATGCCCATGTGATCATGCAGTTCACCACTGGCCCCCTCTCCGCCGTCTTGCGCGGCTCCAGCAAGATGAAGCTGGAGGATTTCACCTTCATCTCCATGATGTGCATGGATCCGAACTTCGCCTTCACCCGCGCTGAATCGCCCTACAACGACATGAAGGGCGTCATCGAGTATGCAAAGAAAAATCCCGACAAGATTTCCGTTGCCATCGGCACCGTGGGCGGGTCCGAGCATATCAGCGCCCACCGGGTGGCCAAGGCAGCGGGAGCGCAGTTGAATATGGTGGGATTCGGAGGCGGCGGGCCGGCGGCCGTGGCCATTCTGGGCGGCCATGTCGATTTTGGGTTTGGGAACGTCAATGAACAGATGGGGCAGATCGAAGCCAAGAAAATTAAGCCGCTGGGCGTCATGTCCCCGCAAAGGGTTCCCGCCATGCCGAACGTGCCGACGATGAAGGAGCAGGGGATCAATGCCGTCTATGTGCAGCCGCGGGGTTTCTGGGCGCCGAAGAATTTTCCCGATTACGCGTTAAAATTCTGGGAAGACGCCTTTGCCAAACTGGTTAAGACCAAAGCGTTCCAGGACGTGCTGAAAACCTCCTATGCCGAAGAGATCTTTATGAGGCATGAGGAAACCAAGGCGTTTGTCAACGATTATCTGAAAGTGCTCAAGGTGGATGTTGACGAGCTCGGCGTCTATAAGAAGAAATAACCCAGGCGACGGTTCAGGGGATTTTGATGATCCGCACCCCCTGTCATTGGGACAAGGCGAAACGATCAAGCGAATATCGTGAGAATTCCAGTTGATAATGACAGGGGGTTTCCCGGCGCCGACGCTTTTTCCAAACGGCGCAAGACGCATACCCCGGTCGGGAGGTATCGGATATGAAAAAGGGGGATAGGGTTTTTTCGCTCATCTGTATGGGGCTCAGCGTCTGGCTCGTACTGGAATCGCTGAAATTCAGCTATCTGTCCAAGTTTGGACCCGGGCCGGGGTTTTTACCGTTCTGGCTGGGGATCATCCTCGGGTCGATTTCCCTGTTTTCATTTTTCGATACGTTCAGCGGGAAAAGAAGAAGCGAAGGGAGCGAGTCGCGCCTCCCCGGGTGGGGGGCGCTCGGACGGGTCGGGCTGATTATGCTGATCATGGCCGGTTTCGCCCTTTTGGTGAACAGTCTCGGATTTATACCGACCGTGTTTCTTTTCGTCACCGCTGTGCTGTTTGCCTTGGAGGGTGTCGGTTTTTTGAAAAGCCTGTTTTACGGCGTTATGTTCAGCGCCGGTATTTTTCTTATTTTCCTCTACTGGATGGAGCTTGACCTTCCCAAGGGTTTTTTAGGAATTTAAGGAGCAGAGGATAGATGGATGCCTTTCACAGCCTGATGCAGGGATTTTCGACCGTGATCACCCCCTTCAACATGGGGATGGCAATCCTGGGCTGTTTTTTCGGCACGCTGGTGGGTATCCTGCCCGGCCTGGGCCCTTCGGCCACGATTGCGATGCTTCTTCCGCTCACCTTCGGCATGAACGCCACGTCAGCCATGATCATGATGTGCGCGATCTACTACGGCGCCATGTACGGCGGCTCCACGACGTCGATCCTGGTCAATGTGCCGGGGGAGAGCGCCTCGGTGGTCACCACGTTCGACGGGTACCAAATGGCGCGCCAGGGGCGCGGCGGGGTGGCCCTGGGGATCTCCGCGATCGGATCCTTCATCGCAGGCATTCTTGGAACATTCACGCTGATCTTTGTCTGTGTTCCTCTGTCGGCGTTCACCCTGAAGTTCGGACCGGCGGAATATTTCAGCCTCATCGTGATGGGGATGCTCTGCATCGTCTTGGTGGGCGGCAAATCGATATCGAAATCGTTGATGAGCGGCGTGCTCGGGATGGCCCTCGGCACGGTCGGCATCGATGTCGTCCAGGGGGCGCCCAGGTTCGTGTACGATATCCCCCAACTGATGGACGGGGTTTCCTTCATCACCGTCGTCATGGGCCTGTTCGGCATCGGCGAGGTCCTCGTTTCGGCGGAAGAACGGTTGAAGATAAAGGCCGTGAACGTGAAGTTCAAGGACCTGTGGCCGACCGTCGCCGATGTTTGGCAGGTGAAATGGTCGATCCTCAGGGGGACGGCGATAGGCTTTTTTATCGGCGCCCTGCCGGGAGCGGGTGCGACGATTGCCTCGTTTCTCGCCTACGGCGTCGAAAAGGGAGTCGCCAAGAATCCGGAACGTTTCGGCCAGGGCGCCATCGAAGGGGTAGCCGCGCCGGAGTCCGCCAATAACGCGGCCAGCTCCGGCGCCTTTGTCCCGCTGCTCGCCCTCGGGATTCCGGGATCCGGCGCCACGGCGGTCATGCTGGGGGCGCTTATGCTCTACGGCTTGAAACCGGGCCCCATGTTGTTCCATACGAATCCGGATTTTGTATGGGCGGTCATCGCCAGCATGTTCATCGGGAACGTCATCCTGATTTTCATGAACCTCCCCATGATTCCCTTTTTTGCGCTGGGGCTGCGCATTCCCTACCGCTACCTCTATCCGGCGATCCTGCTGATCTGCATCATCGGGGCATACTCTCTCAGCAGCAACGTCTATGATGTCTGGGTGATGTTGATCTTCGGCATCTTCGGGTATTTCATGAAGAAATACGACATTCCCGGAGGCCCCCTGGTCGTAGCCCTGGTGCTGGGACCCATGCTGGAGTACAATCTCTATCGCGCCCTGGCCCTCTCCCGGGGAGATATTACCACGTTTTTCACCCGGCCGATTTCGGGGACGCTGCTGGCAATAGCCGCCATAATGATCATCGTCGTCACCTTCAAGACGGTAAGGATGAAGAGGGCCCTGATTGAGGAGAAAGACCAATAGAAAAGTTGGTCGAGGAGATTGATATGCTGATCGACAGGGAGAAGTGCATCGGCTGCGGGGAATGTCATCCCTACTGCCCCGTGGAGGCGATCAGGTCGGTGGAATGGGAAGGGCGAACGGTCAGCGAGATAGACCAGGCGAGGTGCGTGGAGTGCGGGTGCTGTCACGAGCGATCCGGGGTCTGTCCGGCGGGCGCGATCTATATGCCCAAACTGGAGTGGCCGAGATGCATCCGGGAGTATTTCAGCAATCCCGCCGTGAAGCATCCCTCGACGACGGGCCACGGGAGAGGCACGGAGGAGATGAAAACGAACGACGTAACCGGCCGGTTCAGCCATGGCTTTGCGGGTGTCGCCGTCGAAATGGGGCGTCCCGGCGTCGGCACGTCCCTGAGAGATATGCAGAGAGTTGCCATGGCCATAGCCGAATTAGGGGTGGAATTCGAATCCCAGAACCCGGTGGCGGAACTGATGGCCGATACAAAGACCGGGAGGTTCGACGAGCGGGTCCTGGATGAAAGGGTGCTTTCCGCTATCCTCGAATTGAAGATTCCGCTGGACAGGCTCAAAGAGGTCCTTGCCGCGGTCAAGGAGGTGTCGACAAGGATCGATACGGTCTTTTCCCTCGATCTGATCAGCCGCGTCAATCCGGACGGAACCACGCCGGCGCTCGCCATCGCCGGGGAGGCCGGCTTTACGCCCAGACCCAACACGAAAACGAACGTGGGCCTCGGCCGCCCGCTGTTCAGGGAGGCATGACGTGACTCACACATTGCACAGACAGGGAACGATTGATGATCTCCGGGAAGATTATGTCCTGCTGCTGCGGACGTCCCGCTGGGTTAATCACGAAGGATCCGAGAGAAAAATGCAGCAGATCTGGGAGGTGATCTCCCATTATGAGCAGGATCTCGTGAATTTCGGGAACCACTATCCCAACTGGAGTGGGGGTGATCTCTACGACTTGAAGGCCCTGCAGAAGGCTAAAAGCCGGATCATCCACGCGGTCTTCAGGGATCGGGAGAAGCTCAAGGCCTGCCTCAAGGAGATCAAGGAGAGGGATTTCGGCATCTCCACCGTGGTGTCGGGATTATGCGGGGAAACGGAGAAGATATGCGCGGAAATCGGGCTTGCCCCCCATACCGTGAACTATTCCCTGGGCGTTCACGGCCGGACGGAGAGGCTGCCGGAGGGAGAGGTCCTGGAGATCCACACCATGTGCGGCCACGCGATGGTCTCCTACAACCTGATCCGCCACATGGTCAAACAGATCGAAAAGGGGAAAATCACCTGCCGCGGCGCGGCCAGGAAACTCGCCCGGATGTGCGATTGCGGCATCTTCAATACATACCGGGCGGAAAAGCTGCTGGAGAAAATCACCGCCGGCTGATCCGTTCAAATTACGTTGACACCCAGGGCCATTCATCTTATACAATTCGTGTCGATTATAATCTACGAAAAGGTGACAGCTGAATGACGAACTTGCCGTTGTCGGGCGTAAGGATCCTCGATTTGACGCTCATCATGGCCGGCCCCTATTGCACGCTGATTTTGGGGGATATGGGGGCGGAGGTGATCAAGATCGAAAAACCGGGGATCGGCGAGTCCTCGCGGGAGATGCCCCCCCATTTTTTCGAGGGTCAATCGGCCTATTTCATCGCGATGAACCGGAACAAGAAGAGCATGACCCTCGATCTGAAAAGCGAAAAGGGCAAGGAGATATTCTGCGCCCTGGCGAAGCAGTCCGATGTGGTGATCGACAATTTCCGGCCGGGAGTGGTCAGTAAACTGGGGATCGATTTCACCGCGCTCAAAGAGATCAATCCCCGCATCATCTGCTGTTCCATATCGGGATACGGCCAGACCGGCCCCTGCAAGGATAGGCCGGCCTTCGACCTGGTTATCCAGGCAAGGGGCGGGATCATGAGCTATACCGGGGAACCGGGCCGGATGCCGGTGAGGATGGGCGCGCCGATGGGCGATCTGACCGGCGGCCTGTTCGCGTCCCAGGGTATTCTGGCCGCGCTGTATCAGAGGGAAAAGACGGGGCGGGGCCAGCGGATCGATATCAGTCTTCAGGATTGTCAAACCTCGCTGCTCACCTACCGGGCCCAGTTCTATCTGACAGGAAAGGAAATCGCCCGGCCGGTCGGCTCGGGCCATGTCTCGGCCCACCCGATCGGGGCTTTCAAGACCAGGACCTTTGACATCGTCATTGACGCCAATACGGAGAGCATCTTCGCCGAGTTGTGCGCGGCCATCGGAAGGCCGGATATGTCCGGTGATCAAAAATTCAATTCCCGGGAGAACCGGCTCAAGAACAAGGGAGAGCTCTACGCCATCCTGGAAAAAGCATTTCTCGAAAAGACGGGAGAGGAATGGCTGGAGTTGCTGGAGAAGAGAATCCCCATCGCCCCGATCAACACGATCGACAAGGCCCTGGCGGACCCGCAGACGCTCAGCCGCAACATGGTGGTCGAGGTCGAGTACGAAAACGACAAGAAACTGAAGATCGTGGGGAATCCCATCAAGATGTCCGGGATCGAACAGGAGAGATTCAAGCGCCCCCCGTATCTGGGAGAACACACGGAGGAGATCCTGACCGGGCTCCTGAATTATTCACCGGAACAGGTAGAGGAGTTGAAAAGCGAGGGGGTCATTTAGCGCACCGAGATCCAGACTGCGATCCCGGCAAGGAGAGAAGATGTCGGAGAGGTTGCTGGTTGAAAAAACGGACAGGGTTTGCACCATTATCATAAACCGCCCTGAGAAAAGGAATGCCCTGTCGCCCGCTGTATTTATGGAGCTGATCGAATTGCTGGAGCGGCTCCGCGAGGAGGACGAGGTCCGCTGCGTCATTATCAGGGGGGCCGGCGAGAAGGCCTTCTCTTCCGGTTTCGATATCTCCGATCTCCCCGTTGACGCCAGCCCCGAGGTCGCGGAAGCCGCAAAAGGGGACACCCCGCTTGACAACGGGATGAAGGCGGTCCTCGCTTTCCCCTACCCGGTCATCGCCATGATCAACGGTCTCGCCTACGGCGCGGGGTGCGAGCTGGCGGTTACCTGCGACATCCGCATCGCGGCCGCCGATGTCCGGTTTTCGATGCCGCCGGCGAAACTGGGCGTCGTTTACCGCTGGCGGGGGATCATGAAGTTCATCGACGTCGCCGGTCCCGCCTGCGCCAAGGAGATGTTCTTTACCGGCCGGGCCTATGACGCCGCCCGGGCCCGGGAGATGGGGCTTGTCAACTACGTCCTGCCCCGCGATCAACTCGCTCCTTTTGTATATGAAATGGCCCGGGAAATCTCGGAGAACGCCCCGCTTTCGTTGAAGGCGGCAAAGCAGGTTTTCAACCATTTCCACCACGAACGGAGATTTAACGAGGAAGACATCCGGGAAGTAGAGGCGCTTCGCTACGCGGCCTTTCGGAGCGAGGATTTGAAAGAAGGACAGTTGGCCTTTCAGGAAAAAAGGAAACCGGTCTTTAAGGGGCGGTAGGGGCTGCGTTGGCCTCAATGCTCGCCTCGCGTAACCGCGACTCCTTCCTTTTTTGCACTTCCGGGGCAGGGTTGTAAGTTGCGCAAATTCTTTCAGGAGGGTTTATGATCAAAAAGATCGAGCATATCGGCGTGGCCGTCGAGAGCATTGAAAAATCCGTGCATGTCTTCAGGGATATGCTGGGAATGCCGATGGCAAAGATGTTTTCATCCGAAGCGATGAAGACGAAGATCGCCTTTTTCCCTGTCGGCGAATCGACTATCGAACTGATCGAACCGCTGGATCCGGAGAGCCCCGCGGCCAAGTTCCTCCGGAAGCGGGGGGAGGGGATCCACCATATCTGCTTCGGGGTCGAAGACATCGAAGCGGCGCTCCGCCACTTCGATGCGCAGGGGGTCGAACTGATCAACAAGGAGCCCAAAAGGATGGAGGACGGCCGGCTAATCGCCTTCTTGAATCCCAGGAGCACCAACGGCGTCCTGATCGAATTAGAGGAGATCCACGCCGGGCATCCGTGACGGGAGGGAAAAGAACATGGCCGAGAAAAAAACGGAGAAGGAGGTGCGGCCCGTCGTGTCGATCCTGGGCGCACCCGTCCAGTGTTTCTACGGGCCGGAAGACCTGCCCGATTTCAAATACGAGGAAAAACTCAACGACCCCGGCGAGTATCCCTTTACAAGGGGCATCTACCCCACCATGTACCGCAGTTCCCTGTGGACGATGCGGCAGTATTCGGGCCAGGCCACCGCGGAGAGCACCAACGAGCGCTTCAAGTACCTGCTGGATCACGGCCAGACGGGTTTGAGCCTCGCCTTCGATCTGCCGACGCAGATCGGCCTCGATTCCGATATGCCGCCGGCCGAGGACGACGTCGGCAAGTTGGGGGTCGCGGTGGACACCCTGGAGGATTTCGAGCGGATTTTCGACGGGATCTCCCTGGACAAGATCTCGACGTCGTTTACCATCAACGCCACGGCGCCGATCATCCTGGCGATGTACTGCCTGGTCGCCCGGAAACAGGGGGTCGATCAGAAGCGGCTCCGGGGGACGGTGCAGAACGACATCCTCAAGGAGTACATCGCCCGCGGGACGTGGATCTTCCCCCCGGGACCTTCCATTAAACTGGTGGGCGATCTGGTGGAGTACTGCACGAAGGAGGTCCCGCGGTTCAACGCGATCAGCGTCTCCGGGACGCATATCCGGGAATACGGTGCCGACACGATGCAGTCGGTAGCCCTGGCGATCTCGATCGCGGAGGTCTACCTCGGAGAGGTCCTCAAGAGGGGGTGCGGCATCGACGAGATCGCCCCGCTGTTTTCATTTCACCTGCCGATCGGCGGGCGCGATTTCAACTTCTTCGAGGACATCGCTCGGCTGCGGGCGGCGCGGAGGCACTGGGCGAGGCTGCTCAAGGAGAAGTACGGCGCCCGGGACGAGAGGTCTCTTCAGTTTCGGTTCTCCACCGGCGGCATGGGGGGCGGGCTGACCGCCGAGCAGCCGCTCAACAATATCGCCCGCGCCGCGATCTACGCGCTGGCCGCTGTCTTTTCGGGGACCCGCTCGCTCAACCTCGCCTGTTTCGACGAAGTGTATGCGATCCCCTCCGATCTGGCGATCCGCACCTCCCTGCGCATCCAGCAGATCCTGGCTTTCGAGACCGGGGTAGCCGACGTGGTCGATCCGCTGGGCGGATCGTACTATGTGGAGAAGCTGACCGACGAGATGGAGGCGAAGATCGCCGAGATGATCCAGAGGATAGAGCGCGACGGCGGCATCGTGGCGCTGATCGAAAGCGGCGCCATCCAGAGGGAGCTCGCCGCCCAGAGCTATGCGCTCCAGAAGCGGATCAGTTCCGGGGAAAAGACGCTGGTCGGGGTGAACCGCTTCCGGGTGGCGGAGGAGGAGAGGGATCTGGAGATCTACAAAACCGATCCGGAGACGAGAGACCGCCAGCTCGAGCGGCTCAGGGCCGTCAAGCAAAGCCGCGACGGGGCGAAGACGGAAGAGGCCCTGCGGCGGCTCGGGGCGGCCGCCGTCCGGGGCGAGAACATCGTTCCGTATCTGTTCGAACCGCTGGAGGAAAAGGCCACGGTCGGGGAGATAATCGACACACTCAAGAAGGTGTACGGGACTTTCAAGGAGCCGGCGACGGTATAGTTGGCGGCTACGTAAAAAGGCCGGATGCTGCGTTGCGCTTCGCCCTTCGTCGTTGCAGCGTACGCAACGGGTCTAACCAGGTATTATAATCATGATCCCTCCGCGCGCCGTACATTTTTCGACCCTGCACCTCCTCGCTGCGCTGCCGGGAAAAAACTCGCGCCTGACGGCGCTCAGACAGTTTTCCCGGCGGGCGCTCCGCTGCGGGGGCAAGGGTGCCCCGAAAAATCTACAACGCGCGCTTCCGGGATCATGATTATCGAAGTCGTTGCCGCGAGATATAGGGAGGATTTCATGGGGAAGGGCGGGACGATCCGGGTATTGATCGCAAAGATAGGCCTGGACGGGCATGACGTCGGGGCCAAGGTGCTGGTCTTCTGGCTGCGCGACCAGGGGATGGAGGTCATCTATACCGGTTTGCGCCAGAGTGTCGAGCAGGTCGTCGAGGCAGCGCTCCAGGAGGCGGTGGATGTCATCGGGGTCAGCGTCCTTTCCGGGTCGCACATCTCCATCGCGCGGAAACTGCTTGCAAAGCTGCGGGAGCGGGGGATGGAAGACGTCCTGCTCCTGTTCGGCGGGACCATCCCGAAGGATGACGTCGCCGAATTGAAAGACCTCGGCGTCCACGGCGTCTTCCCTTCCCACGCCAAGCTCGAGGAGATTTCGGCCTTCATCAAACAAAAGGCGATGGCCTCGTAAAACGAAGCTCTCGCGATGATATCCCGTCTTCTTCCCTCCCCCCCGAGGGTGGGGGTGAAGGGTATTTCAAGATGAAACCGGTTCCGAGAGCCGGCTGCCGGGCTTTTCCGGAGGTCAAGGCCTCCGCCCCGCGGCAGAGGCTGAGTTTTTTCTTGACACAGTGCGGATGGGGCGTATAAGCAACCGGACCGGAGACGGGTCAAAGGGGGGATGACACGGCCGCTGAGGCGGTCTTTGAGAATCATAGGGAGGTATTGCGCATGGACAATTTCACATTCGGGATGACGATGCTGATCTGCGGCATGGGAGGGACGCTCCTGACCCTGTGGATCATGAGTCTCGTGATGGGCCTCTTGGGGAAATTGTTCCCCGAAAAGCCGGCGGGAAAGGGGGAGTAGCTCATGGCAGAGGCGATATTAAGCGGATTGAGCGGCCTGACCGTGGGCGCCCAGATGCTCTTTGTGGACTGGCGCAATCTCATCATGATCGGCGTGGGATTCGTCCTTCTTTACCTCGGGATCAAGAAAGACTGCGAGCCCCTGTTGCTCGTGCCCATCGGCTTCGGCTGCATCCTCGTAAACATCCCCCTTTCCGACGTCATGGGCAAGGAGGGCTTCATCCGGGCCATCTACGATGCAGGCATAGATACGGAACTCTTCCCCCTTCTGATCTTCGTCGGGATCGGCGCGATGACCGACTTCGGGCCGGTTCTCGCCCAGCCTTCGACGTTTCTCCTCGGCGCGGCGGGGCAGTTCGGGATTTTCATCACGCTCATGCTGGCGCTGGCATTGGGTTTCCCTCAGTTGGACGCGGTTTCTATCGGGATCATCGGGGCCTGCGACGGGCCGACGGCCATCTACGTCACCTCGAAATACGCCCCGCATCTCCTGGGCGCCGTATCTGTTGCGGCCTATTCCTACATGTCGCTCGTGCCGATCATCCAGCCGCCGATTATGAGATTCCTCACGACCAAAAAAGAACGCGAGACCGTCATGAAGCCGGTTGCCAAACCGGTATCCAAGACGACGAAACTCCTGTTTCCCCTGGTGATCACGGTGCTGGGCGGCCTCATCGCCCCGAAGGGACTCCCCCTGCTCGGAACGATCATGCTCGGGAATCTCATGAAGGAGTCCGGCGTCGTGAGCCGTCTGACCAAGGCTTCCGAGAACGAGATCGCAAACGTCGTCACGCTCTTCCTGGGGCTCTGCATAGGCGCGACGATGGTAGGGAGCGCCTTCATCAAAGCCCAGACGCTGATCATCCTGGCGCTCGGGTTTCTGGCCATCTGCCTCGACACGGTCTGCGGCGTCCTCATGGGCAAGCTCATGCGGGTGCTCACCGGCGGGAAGGTCAATCCTCTCATCGGGGCGGCCGGCATCTCGGCCTTTCCGATGGCGGCCCGCGTCGTCCAGAAGGAAGGCGCCAAGTGGAACAAGAAGAGCTATCTGTTGATGCACGCCATGGGCGCCAACGCCGGCGGCCAGGTCGGATCGGTCATCGCCGCCGCGGTTATGCTCTCGGTCCTGGCGGGGATGGGGATCATCCGTTGACAGGGAGGAATGCATGGACAAGGATCTTCCAGGGTGCGCGCGCTGTCCCTTTGAACCTCAGGTGCGGATCTGCCAGGATGAGGGGGGCCAGGCGCCCCCCTTCTGCCCCACGGTGAACAGGGCGCCGGTCATCGAAAAGGCCCTGGAGGAATTCAAGAAGCCGGAAATCCTGGAGTTCGCCCGGCAGGCGTCTATCCAGGAAGGGGAGGGGTATGCGGACCGCAAACTCGGCTATGCCCGCGCGAGGCCAGTCAAGCCCCGGATCACCGAGATCATCGAGTTCGCCGGGAAGATGGGGTATAAAAAACTCGGCCTGGCCTTTTGCATCGCCCTGTGCAAGGAGGCCAGGGTCGTCGAAGGACTCCTGGCAGCAAACGGATTTACGGTCGTCTCGGGACTCTGCAAGATGGGCCGGGCGCCGAAGGAGTTGCTCGGCGTCCGGGACGATCAGAAAATCAAGATCGGCTGCTTCGAGTCGATGTGCAACCCCATCGCCCAGGCGCTCCTGTTCAACGAGGAGAAGACCGAGTTCAACGTCATGATCGGCCTTTGCGTCGGCCACGACTCGCTGTTTCTGAAATACGCCGACGCCCCCTGCACGGTCTTCGCCGTCAAGGACCGCCTCCTGGGGCACAATCCGCTGGCCGCTATCTACACAATCGATACCTTTTACCGGTCGCTGAAGGTTCCCGCCCCGACGGCAGAATAAACTCGCCGGTTGTCCGGCCTCCCGAAACGGCGCCGATGTCGTTGTTGAATCAGCCGTAGGCCAAGGCGCTCGTAATCCATACGTGCGCCCTCTTTCTGAAGATCCAGCCAAGTCTGCGATCCGCCGCTTACAGGCGGATGATTTGGAAGGAATCGAGTCTGCCTAAAAGCGTCTCCTCGACGCGGGCTTGGAAGTCGCTGCCGAACCTCAGGCAGATGCCGCAATCGGAGCTTATGTGGCGCGGCACGGGGACCAGCCGGCAGGGGATGCCGGCCGCCCGGACCATCTTTTCGGCCTGGATGGCATGGCCGAAGGATTCGACCAGGATGACGCTGAACGGTTGGTTCTCAGCCATAAAATCCCTAAAGAATCAGCGTTTCAGATGCCGCGCGACGGCCTCGGCGGCGAGATCGACCTCCGCCTCCGTGTTGAAAAAGCCGAAGCTGAAACGGATGGTCCCCTGCGGGAAGCTGCCGATCGTCCGGTGGGCCGCGGGGGCGCAGTGCAGCCCGGGCCTGCAGAGGATTCCGTACCGCTCGTCAAAAAACAGGGCGGCGTCCGAAGGCGTGATATCGCGGAGATTGAACGAAACCACGGAAGTCCTGCTCTCCATATCCCGCGGCCCGTAGATCGTCGCCTCTTTTCCAAGCGCCTCCAGGCGATCCATAAACCGCGCGGCCAGGGCCTTCTCCCTCGCATGGATGTTCTCCGGTCCCCGATCGAGGACGAAGGCCGCCCCCGCCGCCAGCCCCGCGAGACCGGGGGCGTTGGGCGTCCCCGCCTCGTATTTGTCGGGCATGAAGTCGGGCTGCTCCTCGAATTCCGACCTGCTTCCCGTCCCTCCCCGCATCAGCGGCGGGATCCTCTCTTCGAGGCCCTTCCGGATGTAAAGCCCGCCCGTCCCCTGCGGCCCGAACAGGGATTTGTGCCCGGTGAAGGCCAGCAGGTCGATGGCCATCCCTTCCGCATCGATGGGCAGGACCCCGGCCGTCTGCGCGGCGTCCACGCAGGCGACGATTTCCCGCTCGCGGGCGATGGCTGCGACCTCGCGGACGGGCATGATCGTTCCCGTCACGTTGGAGGCGTGGGTCATAACGACCGCCCTGGTGTTGGGCCTGAGCGCCTTCCGGACGTCTTCCGGGTCCAGTTCGCCGCGGGGCGAGCAGGCGACGACGGTCAGCTCCACGCCTTGGGCGGCAAGAAAGCGCAGAGGGCGCATGACGGAGTTGTGCTCCATCCCAGTTGTGACGACGTGATCTCCCGGCTCGAGCAGTCCCAGCAGGGCGATGTTCAGGGCCTCCGTGGCGTTTTTCGTCAAGGCAATCCGCAGGGGATCGGCGATGCCGAACAGACGCGCGAGGGTTTCCCTGACCGCATACACCGCCCGCCCCGCCTCGATGGACAGCCGGTGGCCGGAGCGGCCGGGACTGCCGCCGACCGTTTTCTGATGGCGGGTCATCGCCTTCAAAACCGCGTCCGGTTTCGGCCAGGAGGTCGCCGCATTGTCTAAATAAACAGTTTTCAAATTTCAGACCTTCTCCGTTCGGATGACGATATCAGTCCCCGCCGACTGGCTTTCGGCCTTCAACCCGCGCCGCGCCGCCAGACGGAGGACATTTTCCCTGGAGACCTCGTTGTCCACGAGGATCTCCAGGTCCGTGTCGCCATCCTCCAGCGCGCGGGTCACCATGATTACCGGCTGAGGGCAGGAAAGGCCCCTCGCGTCGATCCGCCTTGTCATCATCGCCTCCCCCTTTAGTCACACCGGCAATAGTTGTCGCCGGAAAATACCTTTCACCCCCACCCTAACCCTCCCCCGTCAAGGGGGAGGGAGGCGGGGGAGGGATTTTCATCGTCCTTTAACAAGCACCTTCCTGACAGTTTTCAAATGTATTCCCCGCCTCGCTCAGCACTTGTTGCTATCATACTTTGATCTTGTCCCGCTGCGTGAAGCCCACTATCAGGCAGAAGAGCAACCCGACCGCGACGGCCGCCGGTCCGAAGGCCCCCACGCCCTTGGCTGAGCTGGCCAGGGCAAAATTGTGGGAGACGCCGGCGCCGACGATCATCCCCAGGGCGAAGATCCCCGCGTCCATGTCCCCCTCGCCGGAGAGGAAAAGCTGCCTCCCCGGGCACCCCCCGCCCAGGACGAAGGCCATGCCGGAGAGGACCATTCCGAGGAAGTTCCAGAAGTAATCCGTGTGGGCGATGGGCTGTCCGACAAAGCCCGGCCTGAACTGGCCGAAAACGAGGTTCCCCGCGAACGCAAAGACAAGCAGGGCCGCCACGCCGCTGATCAGGTGGAAGTCCCTGATCAGGATGACGTCCCTGATCGCTCCCATCGTGCAGAAGCGGCTGCGCTGGGCCAGGACGCCGATCAGGAGTCCCGCCGCCAGGCTGAGCAAGAGCGGGGCGTGCTGCGAACCCGGCCCCTTCACGCTGAAGAAGATCGGCCCTCCCGGGCCGAAAGAGACCCGGAAAACCAGCAAGAGCAGGAGGCTGAGCATGAAGGCCGGGAAGATCCAGCCGCTGTATGGTTTCTGCGGGTAAGCCCGGCCGAGGTTGTACCCCCGCTTGAGGAACTCGACGCCGATGAAGACGCCCGCCGACCGCGATTATCCCGCTGCGCGTTGCGAATCTGTTTTCCATACCCAACCTCCTTCCTCTATGCCTCCACGACCGTTCCCACGTTGCAGAAAAAGAACCTCTCCCCGAACTCGGCAGCCAGGCGGGCGGCGGTTTTCAGCCCGGTGCAATGGGACACCCCGATCCGCTCGATTGCGAACGTCTTCAGGGCGTCGATGCTCTTTTCGCGCTGCTCGTCGCTCACCGGCCCCAGGTGCGTGCCGCCGATCACCGCATGGATGGGGCGGCGCCCCATCTTCTCCAGGATGTAGCTCAGGGTGTTGATGAGCCCGGCATGGCAGCATCCCAGGATGATGAAAAGTCCCTTTTCCGTTTCGACCACGACCGACTGGTCGTCCCGGAGGTCGTCCCTCACATATCCCTGGAGGGACTTCAATACCTGTTTTTCATCGCCCCTTTCATAATCCGTCCGCCGCGGCACTTCCCCCGTCAGCCACAAGCCCGGCTCGATCTCGCGGAATTGATCGCCGAAGACGAATCTTGCCCCCTTGGCCTCCAAAAGCGGCCGGGGATGCGGCACCCCTATGTAACGGACCTTATCTCCGGAGACGCTGTAGCTCTCCTTGAAAAGGTGCGGATGGGCATGGACATCCACCGCCCCCTTCAGATCGAGGACGCGCGCCAGCCCTCCCGTGTGGTCCCAGTGGTGGTGGCTCAGGATCACCCCCTTGATCGTTCTCAGATCGATCCCCAGCGCCAGGGCGTTGTTCACGACCGCCTTACCCTGGCCGGTGTCCAGGAGGTAGTTGCCCCGGTCGGTCTCCAGGAAAATGGCCAGGCCGTGTTCGGCGAGGGCCCCGGGAAGGTGAAAAACGCAGTTTTCGCTGACAATCGTCGCCTTGATCTTCATCCGATCCCTCTCATACATCCGTTATCCGTTCCGCCAGGATGTCCGCCACGTGCCTCATCCGGACGCCGGGGAGCCGCTTGTCGAGGCCGCCCTGGATCTGGACCATGCAGCCCGAGCAGGCGCAGGCGGCGACCTCCGCCCCCGTCTCCCTGATGGCGGCGATCTTCTGCTCCAGGATGGGCATGGAGAGCTCGGCGTACTTCACGCCGAAGAGCCCCGACATGCCGCAGCATTTGTCGGCGTCTTTCATTTCCACAAGCTCGCAGCCGGCGGCCTCCAGGAGCAGCCGCGGCGCCTTATCGATGCCGAGGACCCGCTTCATGTGGCAGGAATCGTGGTAGGTGACCTTCGGCCCGCCTTCGGCCTTCCTGAGACGGCCTCGTTTTTCGTATTCCTCCGCGACGAAGCTGCAGAACTCCCGGACCTTCCCGGCCAGCCGCGCCGCCCTGGGACCCCATTCGGCGTCCTCCCTGAGGAGATCGGCGTAATGCACCAGGGTCTCCGTGCACGTCGGGCAGGCGGCGATTATGACGTCAGGATTGGCCTCTTCCAGAGCCCGGATGTTGTCGCGGGCGATCTTTTTCGTCGTCTCGACGTCCCCCATCGCGAGCACCGGCTTTCCGCAGCAGCTCTGCCCCTCGGGGAAGAGCGCCTCCATGTTCATGTCCCGGAGGACCTTGAAGACCGACTCGCCCGTTTCCGGGAAGACGAAGTCGATCGTGCAGCCGGAAAAGAACGCGACCCTCCTGTCCGGTGCGGCGATCTTTCGGGTGATTTTTTCGATCCTATCACGCAGGGGCACAGCGGCGATCGCCGGGAGGCTCCGATCCCTGGCCAGCCCCGCGAAAAACAGCGGCAGGTGGCGGATCAGCCGTCCCTCCTTAAACGGCTTCTGGCCGACGGCGGCGATCCTCAGCAGCGAATGGAAGAGCTTCCGGTTGGCGATCACATTCTCGACGACCTGCCGGACGACGAAGGGGAGGCCCTTCTCCCTTGCCTTCCGGATGCGGAGCTCCTCGATGAGGCCGGGGATGTCGATCTTTCCCGGGCAGACCTCCGTGCACCGTCGGCAGCCGATGCACAGCTCGTGGAACTTCTCGAATGCCTTCATCCCATGGAAGAAGGCCGTCAGGATCGCCCCGATGCCGCCGGCGTAGATGTGGCCGTAGACGTGGCCCCCGATCAGCGTGTAAACGGGGCAGACGTTCAGGCAGGAGGCGCAGCGGACGCACTGGAAGACCTCCCTGAACCTCTCGTCGCGGGCCGCCTTGAGCCGGCCGTTGTCGAGGAGAATTACGTGCATCTCCCTGATCTCTTCGACCCACTTCCCGTCCTTCTCGACCATGACGGGCGTGGGACCGGCGATCATCGTCATGTAGCTCGTCATGAGCTGGGCGGTGGCGCTCCGGGGGAGGACCTTGAGGATCGTCGCCGCGTCCCTGAGTGTGGGGATGAGCTTCTCGTAGCCCATGATGACCACGTGGATCCGGGGCAGGGTCGTCACCATCCGGGCGTTTCCCTCGTTGGTGACAAGACCTATAGCGCCGTTTTCGGCGATCCCGAAGTTGACCCCGGAGATTCCCATGTCCGCCCGGAGGAACTTCTCCCGGAGTTCCTTGCGCGCCGCCTGGACCAGGAAGGCGATGTCGGGGGGGATGTCTTCCCTGAGCTCCTTCGAGAAGTACTCAGCCACCTGGAAGCGACTCAGGTGGATGGCCGGCATCACCATGTGGGAGGGCCTCTGGCCGGCCAGGGCGACGATCCACTCGCCGAGGTCCGTTTCCGTCGCGGTGATCCCGGCGGCCTCGAGATAGGGGTTCAGATCGACCTCCTCGGCGGCCATCGACTTCGATTTGACGATCCTTGTGACTCCCTTCTCCTTGCACAGGGCGACGAGGTAGGCCTTGAGGTCGTCGCCCGTCTTGGCCCGGAAGACCTTCACGCCCCGTCTGGCCGCCTCCGCTTCGAAACGGGCGGCCACCTCCTCGATCCGCTCTACGGTCGCGCTCTTCATCCTGCGGACTGCCTCGCGGAGCTCCTCGATGTCGCCCGCGTTCTCGTACGCCTTGGCGCGGGCGGAGGGATAGACCTCGGCGAAACGCCCCAGGGCGCCGCGGAGGGTCTGGTCCTTGAGTTTTTCGGAGATTCCCTTGCGGAGGGATTTCGCTGCGGCGTCCATCAGGCGTCGCCTCCCGCCGGTTCTTCGTCCACGGCGATGATAGTAAAGCGGCTGGGGCCGTGAACGCCGATGGTCAGCACCCGCTCGATGTCGGCGGTCCGGCTGGGGCCGGTGATGAAGCCGATATAGCCGCGGTCGAAGGAGCGGGCGATGATCTCGAAGGCCTCCGTGATGCCGGGGACGATGTTGGCGCCGGGAAGAAAGACGACATGCAGCGGCGGGAGGATCGTGACGAGGCGGGCCGCGATCGCGTAGCCGTCCTGGAAGACGCTCCCCGTCTCGGCGATCCCGAAGGCGACCCCCGAGATCCCGATGTCGGCGGTCGGAGCATGGGCGGCGATGTCGGCGGGATCGGTGTAAACTTCAACACCCCGCGAGCGCAGCGTCTCTACAACGCCGGCAGCCCTCTGGAGGGGGCACTCGACGACAACCGCCTTCTTGGCCCCGGCCGCTTCGACAAGCCGGATGAGGGCGTCCCGCGCCTCGCCAGCCGTGGCGCAACGGAACACCTCAGCGGAAACGGCCGTCGCCCGCTGCTCGAATTCGGGGAAGAGATGCGCCCCCGATCCTGCCGTCGGGAAGCGCCGTTTCCATTGTTCGGATGTTTCACTCATAAAGTTTTATCGCTGTACCTCTAATGTCATTGAACAGCGGCATAGGACGGCAAAGGGTATAACGAAAACGCCGCCGCGAGTCAAACGAAAAGCCCCAATCGGGGAGGAGTTCTTAAAATCATTGACAATCGAAGCTCGCCGTGGTTTATTGGCATCGACTTTCGGCCCCCGGCACCCTGCCGTCACGGGTTCGCAGGTTCTTTTCCACTGGTTTCAATTCACGTCTATCTCCTCAGCCGCGGGCCATCCGGGGTGCGCAGTCCTGTTGGTGCACTATGATTATAGTGGGGACATTATGCCGATCCGCATAACACGCCGAGCCCAAGAAGGCCTTTCCGAGAACAGTTTCGTTATTTCAGGCTGTTGAGATGATAACATCGCGTTTTTCACCGTCGTATTATACGGAAAGGATTGTCGGCGTTTAGGGTATTATAACGGATACAGATAAACATTGTTGGGTGTGAAATAGAAAGGAGATGAAAATGGCAGAGAAACATCCCTATGTTTCGGGATCTGGGGGATTGGTCAAGGCAATTCAACAGCTACGCAACTCTCTTCCCTCGAAGATCGATGCTTCTATCTTAAAGAAATTGGGCATCGCGCCAAAGAATGAATCTTATCTAATCAACGTTCTGAAGTTTCTCAGTGTCATAGGTGACGATGGTACGCCCACGGATGAGGCTCGGGCTACCTTTAGCCAGCAAGATGATTCTGCCTTTGGGAAGAAGTTTAGCGAATTGATGAAGAAGGCGTATTCGGAACTGTTTGGGTTACACGGTGAAACGGCTTGGAACTTGGATAACAACACTCTCGTTACATTCTTCCGGCAGTCTGATCAAACCAGTGCTGTCGTAGGCTCCCGTCAAGCAATGACTTTTCAAACACTTGCTGGCTTCGCGGGACATGGGGAGGTGCCCAGTGCACGCCAATCGACCCCCAGGAAAGGAAAAGCCTCCACAAAAAGGGAAAAGACATCCAAGCAAGCGGAAATACCATCACCGCTTTCCCCGAATTCCGGAACCGGCGGTGGTAAAGACATCGGTTTAACGGTACGCATCGAGATTAATCTGCCTGCAGGGGGAGACCAGGCAACTTACGATCGAATCTTCAAGAGCATCAGAGAGAACCTGCTGAATGGCTGATCGACTTTTCAACTTTGAGCGAATAGTCCGCATGGTCGGAAGATACTCAGAGGGTCGACCAGAACGAGCGGAGGATGTTCATCCCTTCGATTCTAGGGACATCCACCCGAAATTGCCCCAAGTAGTTAGGGATCTTTTTGATGATGGACATTATGCACAAGCTACCTTCGAAGCCTTTAAGTACATAGATAAGGAAATTCAAAGGCTTTCAGGGAACTTGGAGTCAGGTTTTAAGCTCATGATGAAGGTGTTTCCCGAGAATTCTCCGCTCATTCAGCTCACCCCTTGCATGACGAGTTCCGAGAAAGACGAGCAGAAAGGATATCAGTTCCTTTTTGCCGGCTCAATTCTGGCCATCAGGAATCCACGAGGGCATGAACACTCCGTCAAGGACGATCCTGACACTTGTATGGATCACCTTTCATTGGCATCACTGCTCTTACGAAGATTGGAGAAATCTGGACAGAGGATACAATAGGGGAACGCCCAACATGGCATTTCACCGGATCGCTGACGCTCCCGGTGAATTTCGCGTTGGGCAGCTTCATAACGGAGTCTAAACATGGCAAACTACGACTGGCGAGAGTATCGAAGTCGCCCCTGGCGCGATCGGTTTCCATTCGACACGCCCGGGTGGGAACAATGGGTCCAACTAGCCGCCCTCGACAGGCCACCTACCCTTCTGATCGAGCAGCGCCAAAGGCGGACCGTGCGACCTCGCGATCCGTGTCTTTTTGTCTCGCATCGGCAGGCTGATGTCACCCCCGCTTTGCGGATTGCCTACCTCGCGTGCCAGGTAGGCTTCGACTACTGGATAGACGTACTGGACCCGTTCTTGTCGGCCTTTCCGACCGTTGGTCCCAGCGGACCTACCCCTCAGCAATCGGCAGCGGCCATAGCTGCGATCATCGAAATGGCCTTGCTCAACTCGACGCATGTTGTTGCCGTGATGACGCCGAACACGAAGGGATCCCAGTGGGTTCCCTACGAATACGGGCGAGTCAAAGAGCCCGCACCGGTCACCCTGCAGGCCGCTTGCTGGGTTTCGGGTTCGCTAACCGCGTCCACCCTGCCGGAGTATCTCTATCTCGGGATCATCACCAGAACTGAGTCGGAACTACAGTCGTGGCTCCGAAGCGAGCGCCGAAACTATGGAGGGGCGGGAAGGCCATGCGGTTGGACTGCACCTGTTCCGCCGCCGCTATAGTAGTATGTCACGCGTTTGTTGCGGCGAGTACAAGTCGCCCATGTAGACGACCGGCTCCGCTAACAACTGATAGGACACACGTTGAGCGCATAAGGGGAGGGCCTGAAAATGGCTAAGAAACGCGTTTTCACCAGTTTCGATTTTGACCATGACGAAGACCTCCGGAATCTTCTCGTGGGTCAGGCCAAGAACCCGGATACGCCGTTCGAGTTGGCCGACCATTCCGTGAAGGAGCCGATGACAGGCAACTGGAAGGAGAAAGTTCGAACACGCATCAAGGGTGTGGATCAGGTAATAGTCATATGTGGCGAGCATACGAACACCGCCGCTGGTGTAAGCGCGGAGCTCGAAATAGCGCAGGAGGAGAAGAAGCCATATTTCTTGCTCTGGGGACGCTCCGAGAAGACATGCAAGAAACCTAAGACAGCAAAGGACAGCGACAAAATCTACAAGTGGACATGGGATAACCTCAAATCGCTGATCGGAGGAGGTCGGTAACTCTATGGTCGACAGTTCTGATCCCTTCGGTGGGAAGCTCTTTAATGAGTTTCCACCACAGACTCCGTACGGATTGAACGAGAAATATCAGGCGCATCTACTCGATCAGTACAAACTGTACGTCGAGATGGCCGATCGGATCAGCGCGCGGCGCCAGTCTGCAAACTCTTACTTCTTGACCATAAACACCGGTCTGGTTGGTCTCATTGGCTACGTCACTACTAAGGATACGAGCAACTACTTGTGGCTCGTGGCTGCCGCAGGGATTGCTCTGTCCTATTTGTGGTACCGACTGATTCGGTCCTACCGTGACCTAAACAGCGGGAAGTTCAAAGTCATCCACTTTATCGAAAAGCGCCTCCCCCTAAATCCTTATGATGCAGAGTGGGAAGCCATAGGCCGAGGGGAAGATTCCAAGCTCTATAAGCCTTCTACACACATCGAGATGGGAGTGCCGTGGGTGTTTATGCTGTTGCATGCGATTATTTTCTTCCGCATGTTTCCTTGGATTGCGGTACGGTCCTGGTTCTAGTGCTGCCCAACCATCCGCTCAACCCCGTCGCGCGCAAAAGCGGCGCGCGCGGGTTAACGGCGCGTTGGGCGCGTCTTTTGCCACATCGGACTACGCTCAAATCCTTGATTCTCACGGAGGTGCAACTCCAATGAACTTTGCTACCGCTGTGTTTCTTGGGGTCCTCAGTTCACTGATTGTTGTCATGTTTGTGGAGTGGATGCGGAAGCCACGACTCAGTCTGAGCATACTTCCACCAGAGGACGTCGGTCTGTACGGCGGCGATGGCGTGCTTATCGAACGCTACGTTGCGCTTAAGGTGGGTGTTTCCAATGACGCGTTGCCATTTGTCTTTCGCTGGATGCAAAGGCAATCAGCGCGTGACTGCCGTGCAACACTCCATTTCCTTCGAGAAGACAGGACACGTTTCATAGCCCGCCCTATGGCGGGGCGATGGGCAGGCTCAGTCCAGCCAGTTCCCCTTCAAGGCATTATTCGCCCAACCATGGAAACGATCGAGATCCATGACATCGCCAGGCTAACTGCAGAGTCTCGGATCCACATACCTGCAGGAGAAACGGAGAACCTCGATGTGGCTGTGAGGTTTCCTACTGCGACAGAAGCTTTTGGGTGGACAAACGACAGTTATCGACATGGTGGCCGCCATCCAAACTTCATGTTACCTGCGGGCCGATACCTGCTTGACATAACTGTTCAGTCGGAGGGCGTGAAAAAGCGGGACTGCTTTCGTATTGAGAATGATCACACTATCGACGAGTTTCGCCTTGCATCGCTTTAGAGAAACCGATCCACGTCGTCGGCATAGCCGCGCCTCTGCGCATAACCACAGCTTCAAGGCGGACACGAAACCACGCGGGGCGATCATAGGCGCTATCTCAAAGCTTATCGGCGCGTGGTTTACGACAAATTGGGTACGAGCTGCTTCATTCACCTGAGCTAACGAAGTTGGGCGAAACATTAGTTGGATTGAATTAGAGAACGTAGCTTATGGAAGCACAGGTCAAATCGAGAAAGCGGGTCGCCGATCATGGCGAGGTGTTGACCGGCAAACGGGAGGTCACCGCCATGCTCGATTTAGTCAAGCAGGAAACCGAGCGGATCGATTCGCGGTTTCTTGAGCCTGCCTCCGGCACGGGCAATTTTCTGACGGAAATCCTCGAACGTAAACTGCGCGTCGTTAAAGAGCGCTACGGCAGGAGCCAATTGGATTATGAGCGGTATGCCGTGCTTGCCGTATCATCGCTTTACGGCATTGATATTCTGGAAGACAATGTCAGGGAGTGCCGCAGCCGCCTTTTCAACATCTTTGATCAGAATTACTCCGGCCTGTTCAAGGCGCAAGCGCAAGAAAAATGCCGGACAACCGTCAGGTTCATCCTTGAACGTAATATCATCCACGGCGATGCTCTCTCGCTCAGGACCGTGGGCGATAATCCTCGGCCGATTGTCTTTTCCGAATGGTCGCCGGTCAATGGGAGCATGCTCAAGCGGCGGGACTTCACCTTTCACGGTTTGCTGGAGCACGAGGGCATGAAGGAACTGCCGCTCTTCTCCGATCTCGGGGAAGACGTGTTCATCCCCACGCCGGAGAAGGAATATCCGCCAGTTCACTTCCTGGAGATCGCCGATGTTCAACAGTAGCGGCTATAATCCCGATGTTCTTACTTGCATAGCCAACCTGAGCAGCGACGAGGTCTTCACCCTGCCGCAACTGGTGAACCGGATTCTTGACTTGCTCCCAGCGGGACTCTGGAGTGACAAGAAGACCGCGTTTTTTGACCCTGGCTGCAAGTCTGGCGTGTTTCTGCGCGAGATCGCCAAGCGCCTCGACAAGGGGCTGGAGATGCAAATTCCCGACCGTCAGAAGCGAATCAACCACATCTTCAAGAATCAGCTCTATGGGATCGCCATCACGGAACTGACCGCTCTGCTGTCGCGCCGGTCCGTGTACTGCTCCAAGGCCGCTAACGGGAAATATTCCGTCTGCGAAGCCTTCGATAACCACGAAGGCAACATCCGCTTCGGGCGCGTGGAACACAGCTGGGTGAATGGCCGTTGCGTGCAATGCGGGGCCAACGAAGAGAACTATAAGCGGGGCGGCGAGCTGGAAAGTCATGCCTACGCTTTCATTCATACCGACAAACCGGAGGAGATATTCAACATGAAATTCGACGTCATCGTTGGCAATCCCCCTTACCAGTTGAGCGATGCTGGTTTTGGAGAGAGCGCCCGTCCGATCTACCACCTGTTCGTTGAACAGGCAAAGAAACTGAACCCGCGATTCCTGACCATGATTATTCCCTCCCGTTGGTTTGCGGGCGGAAAGGGCCTAGATGAATTCCGCGAGTCGATGCTTACCGACGACCGGCTGCGCTCGATTGACGACTATCTCAGTGCCTCGGACGTCTTTCCGGGAGTGGGTCTCAAGGGTGGCGTTTGCTATTTCCTCTGGGACCGCGACAATCCCGGACCCTGCCAAGTCACCACTCATTACAAGGATTGGCCTGTCTCGACCGCCAGCCGTCCGATTCTTGAAAAGGGCGTTGATGTGTTCATCCGCTTCAATGAGGGCCTGTCGATCCTCAAGAAGGTCGTTGCCGTTGAGAACGGGAAACCCGGCTCTCTTTCGCTCCCTGATAGCAAACGTTTCGACCGTTTGGTCAGCTCCAGAAAGCCGTTCGGGCTAGAGACCACTTTCAAGGGCATGGTTGCCAAGGGTACCGGTGATATCCTGGTCTATCAGAACGGCGGCAAGGGATACGTCTCCAGAAGTTCGATTTCGACTGGCACCCATCTCGTCGATAAGTGGAAGGTGTTCACAGGACGGGCTGCTCCGGGTACCGGCAACAAGGACACCTACCCGCATAGGATCATCAGCACGCCGTTCCTGGGAGAGCCAGGCACCATTTCTTCGGAGACCTATCTCTGCATTGGCCCTTTCGACTCCAAGAAGCAGGCTGAAAGCGTCTTGTCCTACCTGTCCTGTCGGCTGATTCGTTTCCTGATTCTTCTTCATAAGCCATCACAAGACACGACTCGCAAGGTCTACTCCTTCGTGCCAATCCAGAAGTGGACGAAACGGTGGACGGACGAGGACCTCTACGCGAAATATGGCATCTCCGGTAGTGAGATCGCGTTCATCGAAAAGGTTGTCCGCCCGATGGAGGCGAACTATGAATAAACATCGCCAAAGCCTGCCCGCAACGGACGTGCTGTTCGACCGTGTTGTTTCGATTCTGGAACAGGCGCGGGGCAATGTGGTCCGCGCTGTCAACACAAATATGGTGCTGGCCTACTGGTTGATCGGACGGGAGATCGTTCAAAACATTCAGGCTGGCGGGAAGCGGGCGGAGTATGGCAAGCAGATGCTTTCAAATCTGTCCACGCGGCTGACGCAACG
>Ga0172368_10000281_pt1 | contig 73328 bp, 61 predicted proteins | sample Lak11m_FD_114540 | JGI IMG/M metagenome (GOLD analysis project Ga0172368, IMG submission 114540) | Freshwater microbial communities from Kabuno Bay, South-Kivu, Congo - kab_022012_11m | ecosystem: Environmental > Aquatic > Freshwater > Lake | place: Democratic Republic of the Congo: South-Kivu...
ATTCTAGTTGCATCCCTATTTTTCTACAAAGTTTATTCTACAGAAATAGGTGGAGCAAATTTACTTCGTGGATTACGAATTACAACTTCTCCTTTGTATTCAACCGCAACCATTACAACTACAACTTCCCCTATCTCAAGTGGAATTGGACTAGTATCTTCTGGTGATCCACAGCCTTGGTAAGACTTCTAGTGAACTAGTTGATCTATACCTCTCATTCTCAACTCTACTAATCCCCTGTCTGTCTTACTATAGCTTTCAGGGGATTTTTCTATTCTAGCAAACTGTTCTGCCAAGAAAGCTTCTTCTGTCTTTGCGTCCAAGAAATCTACCCCATTAGCTTCATGTACTTGAGGCATTTGAAGATATATTCTCAATTTATTTCCAGCTTCTTTCAATAATCCTAGAGTCGTCAATTCTTTCAGATAAGTTTGAGTTGGATTTCCATCTACCATACTGAATGATTTTGTCTGAGCAAGTGCTTCGAGCATTCGACTCCATGCAGCTGGAAGCAACTGTTCAAGTTCTGCTTTTTTCGCAGGGTCAAGCGGTTCCACTTCAGTATATTTCAATGCATACAATGCTGTCGCTAGTCCTTGGTTTAGTGCGCAAAGTCTTACATAAGGAGCATTTCTATCCACTCTTGAAATTTCAGAAATTCCTTTTTGATAACTTTCAATCGCAACTTTTAATTTTTCCGGATCCCAAGGTTTTGCTGATACAAAATTATCTTTTAGAACTTCTGCGACAACCAAATCTCCTTCCAATTTATGCAATCTTGCGACGACCTCCAAAAGTCCTTGATTGCGACTTACTCTTATTCCCTCTTTTATTACTCCCGGAACAAATTCCTTCTGTCCTACTAAAAATTGTAATCTTGAGATCGTATCATACAAATATCCATAAGCTTGTGGATCTCTTATCAAATATGGATTTTCTTCATATTCATATTTTATTTTATTAAGAGATATCAAGCATTCCAGAATATCTGCTTTCGCTTTTTTGTCCAATTCCTGCATAAATAGAGATTCCTGATCGACACCCTGATGTTGTGACATAAGCAAGAAAGATCTTTTTTGAATTGCCGCTCTTGCAATATCTTTCATCAAAGCTTGCACTTCCATCGCTAGATTCTCATCTCTAGACGCTAAAGCTTCTCTGAAAAGTTTTGCCAACATTCCTTTCGCCTCTGAAGCATCATGAAAAATTTTCTCTAAGTCATTCGAAAGTCTTATGTCCGCCAAAGCCAATTCTCCTTTTGCTATAATAGTATCTTGATCAGATGCACCTTGCGCATCTATGACGGAAAGAGCAGCTCTGAGTTCTCCCTGTGCCTGTTGTAAACGTGGCAAAGATTTAGATGCGAATGCTACTTTTGTTCTAAGAACATGATATCTCAACGCTTTACTGTCTCCTAAAACTTGTGCATATGGAACTAAACGATTTAAAGATTCTATTTTTTGAAGATATAGATTTGCCTGTTCTGGAGCGCCAAGTCTTGTCAAAGCTTCTGCTCCCAATAAATACATTTTAAACAAATAGTTTGTGTCTATAAGTTTATCCATTGATCCTCCTTCTGCAGAAAGTCTATCTATGAGTGATGCCCCTTCATCTTTTGGTTTTCTTACAAGTCTTGCCATGATTGCACCTTCCAGTTTTTGCAAGATTTTCTCAATTATTGCTTTGGCATTTTCATTGTCATTTTTATTCAGGCTGGACATAGCGGCTTCGCGCGCTATTGTTTTGAATTCTGAAAGAAGTTCGTTCATTGCTTCCCCTGTAAAATGTTCAGCCAATACATCTGGTCTTTCAAAAGCTCTATTCAAAATATCGAAAAGCATTTTAGGATTTAACAATTCTTTACCTCTTGGATCTTGATATCCCATTCGAAGTGGTCTATATACCATTGCTGACTGTAATGCTAAGTCTCCTTTTGCTCCTCCCAAAGCTGATTCTCTCTGGCTTCGTAATAAATCATGAGTGAATCCAAATGGAGTAAATCTGATTATTCCTTTTTCTCTTAAGCTATCTAAAACATTGAGAATTGAATCAAATTTTTCTGAACCTTGTTGTGCAAATTGGAATCTCAAAAGAGAGATAAATAATTCTCTACCTATTTCTCCAACTGTCACCAAATAGTCTGCTATTTCTCTTTCGTCCGGAGTTAATCTGTCAAATTTTGCCTGTAATAATGAGGAAAGAGTAGCGCTTAGATTTCCTTTTTCCAATCTACCCATCGCATCTTGATCTACCACCATAAATCCATGTTCGTCGTATGATATTTCTCCTTCGCTAAGTAAAGAATTCAATGCTTCAGTAAGACAGAATGGATGTCCTTCAGAAAGTTTTGCAAGTTCTTCCAAAAAGCTTGGAGGTATTTTTGCATCTTGTCTTATTCCCGGAGTATTTCTTACATATTCTTCAAGCAAAGCCGGCGAAGTTGCAAAATCAAGTCTTCCGACTTTCATCTTTGTACACATACTTCCTTTTCCTTCGATCGCTTCCAATAACACTTGAGGGATATTGTCTTCCCCTTCACGTCCTACTACATACACATTTAATCCTGACTGTTCTCTCAAATGATTAATCCACTGAACCAATACTGCAGTAGAAAATGGATCAAGCCAATGAAGATCATCAAGAATTACTTGTCCCGGATAAATTTCAGGAACTCTCTCCATCATTCCCAAAAATCTTGGGAATAAAAATTCCATTTTAGACAGAACTTTTACTTTTCCGGCGTATTCTTGAGAGAATCCAGGAGGTATAGATCCTTCTGCAAAAAATTCCAAATCACGGAAATCTTCTTTTAAATCCGGATATTGCTGAATAACTCCTTTTATTAATTTTCTGATGTATGCACCGGATTCATTTCTATCTTCTTCAACCTGTTTACAATATAGACTAGGCATAGATCTGTCTCTCGCAGCACTCATTGCTTCTACTGCCAATCTTGTTTTTCCTATACCTCCCTCACCTTCTATAACTGTTATTTGGCAACGTCCACTTTTTATAGTTCTCACTATGTTGGATCTTATTACTTGTATTTCTTGATCCCTGCCTACTGTTTTTGATGGGCCACCTATTTCAACTTCATAGTCTACTGGACGGATTGATTCTATTCTTACCAATTTTTTATCGTCATCTCCTACGACTTCTACGTCTGTGGTTTGTGCAATAGACCTATTTCTTGGATGATTTTTCTGATCCACGAATTCTTTGGTCATATAAAGACCTGCGTGTGGAGGCATTGAAATTCCATAAATATCTTTGCTATGTGGAGCGTAACTATCTTCCTGTTCTGAAAGGCTTTGGAAAGTAACTCCTCCAAAAGAAAGAGTAGCTTTCATTCCCATTGATTCTACTAATTTTAAAGTTTTTTCAAATCTTACAAGAGTATTTCCAGGAGCATTTTCTATTCCTACAACTACCACCAATACTTTTCCTTTTATAGAGACTCTTACTCCTTTTCCTGTAAGCTCGTCTATCACCTTTGTAATTTGTGCTAATTTTGTTTTATCAATTCGTCCGCCTTCATCTATATATTCCGGTAATTCTGCGATCATTAACACGCAGTTGTTTGTTAATCCCGGCTGAAGATGATCTAGAGAAAGTGCATGCGTTACAGATTCTTTTGTAGTGTTTTTTCTTGAAAATTGTTGAACATCAGGAACTCCTAATTCTCTTTTAAATTTTGCTCTAAGCGGATCTGCTCCTCTTCTTTTTATTTGTAAACCAGGAGATGCTTCTCTATTCAAATCCATTGCATTTTGAAATGCAGGTCCCCATGAAAAAATATTTCCTTTGAATGTAGATACATATCCCTGATCTTCAACAGCACCAAATGAAGCCGCTCCTTTTACTCCACTATTTATTCTGAATGATGCATCATGTGCTTGCGTTGTATTTGGAAATAAAAGATGGACTCTTAATTCTCCCGGACCACTCCATATTGCATCCAAAAACACTCCACCCATTTCAGCAGTAGCTTTTTTTATTAAAGCAAAAACACGTTCCGGTGTACGAGTTTTTGTAATCTGAACTCTTGCATCAACAACACATGCTTTTGGAGGTATTGTTCTTAAAGCGTTATCTTTTTCGATTCCAAGCATCGCACAGGCTTCTGCTCCGGAAACACGTTTTATACTTTCTAATAATTCTGGAGGGATAGTCGATAAATGCGGATCAACCGCTACTAATGATGGCACTGTCGGGGCAACGACGTTAGCACTTTCCATTCTTCCATCTGGAGATGCTGCTCTAGGGGTATCTCCTGTCATAGGAGCTTCAGCTGAAAATTTTGGAGATAAAGATGTTTCACTTTCGCTACCCGTAGGATTGCTTCCATCCCCTGGCATTTGTGGCATGGATGTAAGAGTTTGTCCAAAAGGATCTATCGGCCCTTCTGTCGGGATTGGCCTTCCATTTTGATCTGACAAAACAGGATCATCCCCTTCTTGCGGAACTTTTTTATCATCTGGTGCCATATATGTTTATTTTTTTATAGAAATATAGGAAGGTAGAACTACCACAAAAAACCTCTTTTTTTCAAGGTTAGTTCTATATTTTTTCTTTATAAAAATCAGGAATGATTTCTAGTCATACTTCTTGATATATTTTGCAATTTTTTTGGAAAATTTTGTGAATATTTTTTTGTAATTTTTTCTATTTTTTTTGCTTTTGGTTACCATCTGCTTTTGAAATTTTTTCTCAAAAACAAATGGTAACCCATATCGTTCCTCCAGGACGAATATGGGCAAAGGTGGCAGGTGCATGCCGCTCCGTGTAACGGGAGAGCAAGAACCAACGCGGGTTGATCTTCGGATTGCTGCTGCTACTTACTGTCCGTGAATGCCCCGGAACTGGGGCGGGGGCTACTCCTTGACGTCGGCCGTGGGGACGACGGGCGCGGGCTGCTCCTCGGCGGCGGCGGGCTCGGGCTGCTCCTTGGCGGCGGCGACGGGCTGCTCCTCGGTGGCGGCGACGGGCTGCTCCGCGGTGGCGGCGACGGGCTGCTCCTCGGGGGCGGCGGCGGGCTGCTCCTTGGTGGGCTCGATGACCGGGCCGGCGAACATCTCGGCGGCGCGCGGCGTGGGGATGCCGTCCTTGAAGCCGACGACCGACGGGACGTTGTCGGCGTCGAGCATGAAGACCGGCGACGTCAGGTCGGTGAGGTCCAGCGTGAAGATGCCGGCCTCCGTCTGGACGTAGATCGTGCCCTTGTACTCGCCGCCCAGGATGAAGGTGCCGGTGACCTCGTGGTTCTTCAGCATCTCGTAGAACAGCGTCTGCTGCTCGTCGGTGGGCGGCTTGGTCCAGAACATGTAGCCCTTGCGGGACTCGACCTCACCGGAGAACGAGACGCGCAGCAGGTCGTTGCCCTCGGCCGGCGGCTCGGTGGGGAGCGGGTCGCCCTTGAACAGGATGGCCACCTCCTCCGCGCCGAAGCGCATCAGGAAGGCGTCCAGGATCTGGGCCGCGGTCTTGTCGTCGAGGCTGCCGCGACCGGACAGGGCGAACGCCACGGAAAACGGGGTGTAGGTCTTCATCGGGATTTCTCCATCTTTTCTCTGCCCCGCTACACAGTGGATTTACGCGGGGGGCCGTTATGGCCTTGTCGTTGTGAAACTCGATCGCTTCTTTTCTCTTCTTCTTCTTCTTCTGATCTGAACCTTGCACTTCCGTACTAGAACTTTTCTCTGGGTGGGTCACCTCCGAAAATGGGTTGTGGGAACTGGAACGTGAAAAAATTAACATCTCCGTGAGGAGATGGAAATGGGGAAGCCTAGCCAAATAGCTCGTATTGGCCAGGGGTGGATAACTTTTGTATGTGTAAAAATCATCAATCCCTGGTCAATAACAAAATAAATAGCAACAAAAATTTAAAAGATCATTCTTGCGAAATTCCTTATAGTGGAGAGAAATTTCCAAGAGCGAACAGCATACCATTAAACTCAGAATTGTCAACCTGCGTTGCGATTTTTATTGTGTAATTAAAGTTTTTGCATTTTATATGCTTTCATTATACTATTTGAGATAGCTTTTTCTCATTCCTAATTTTTAAAAATATGGCTGAAAATAAACCTCAAACCATTGATCCATATCGTGGTTTCAAAATTGGTAATTGGCAAAAGGAAATTGATGTCAGGGATTTCATAAACAAGAACTATTCATCTTATGACGGCGACGATAAATTTCTTGCCGGTCCGACAAAAAATACTTTGAACGTTTGGAACGTTACAAAAAAACTTTTAAAAAAAGAGTTTGATAAAAAAGGACTTCTTGGAATTGATACGACAAAAGCTTCCACAATTACTAGCCACGGTCCTGGATATATTTATAAAAAATATGAATCTATCGTCGGACTACAAACTGGAAAACCATTGATCAGAGCGGTAAAACCTGCTGGTGGAGTAAAACTTGTAGAAAAAACTTGTGAAGTTTTGGGATATAAACTTGATCCAAAAATCAGTGAAATTTATGGGAAATATGTTGTCACTCATAACGATGCAGTTTTTGATATTTATAAATCTTGGGATGATTTTTATACACCTGCAGGAAAATTTTTGAGATCGGAAGATATCATCACCGGACTTCCAGACAACTATTCTCGTGGAAGAATTATTGGAGATTATAGAAGAATTGCACTATATGGAATTGATCGCTTGATTGAGGCGCGAAAAGCGGACGAGAAAAGAATTTGTGGTAAATATATGAGCGAAGAAAATATTCGTCAGCGTTTCATTTTCCATAAACAAATCAAAGCATTAGAAGACATAAAAACGATGGCTGCGTCTTATGGCATCGACGTTTCGAAACCTGCGACTGATACAAAAGAAGCTATTCAGTTCATCTATTTTGGTTATCTTGCTGCGGTAAAAGAGCAGGACGGTGCGGCAATGAGTATGGGAAGAATTGATGCGTTTATAGATATTTTTTCTGAGAGAGATTTGAAATCAAATAAATATACCGAATCTGAAATTCAACAATTTGTTGATGATTTTGTAATCAAGTTGAGAATAGTTCGTCACTTACGACATCCTGAATATAACGCTCTGTTTGCAGGAGATCCGACTTGGATCACTTGCTCAATTGGCGGCATGTCGAAAGACGATCGTCACCTTGTAACAAAAACTTCTTATCGTTTACTTCACACTTTGATAAATCTTGGACCGGCTCCGGAACCAAACTTAACAATTCTTTGGTCGCCAAAACTTCCAGAAAATTTCAAAAAATATGCATCAAAAATTTCCGTAGATACCAGTTCTCTACAGTTTGAAAATGATGACTTAATGCGTCCACATCATGGAGATGATTATGGAATTGCGTGCTGTGTATCTGCCATGACTATTGGCAAACAGATGCAGTTTTTTGGAGCTCGATGCAATTTACCAAAACTTTTACTTCTTCTTATAAATGGAGGCAAAAATGATTTTACTAGAAACTTAGTTATAAAGGATTTGCCACCACTAAAACACAAAGACGTTTTAGATTACAAAGAAGTTTCAACAAGATTTTATAAACTCATGGATTGGTTGGCAGAAAAATATGTAGAGACGATGAATATCATTCATTATTGTCATGATCATCATAGTTATGAAAATAGTGAGATGGCTTTGCATGATGCAGAAATACATCGTTTTATGGCTTTTGGAATAGCAGGACTTTCTATTGTCGCAGATTCACTTTCTGCAATTAAATATGCACAAGTTACTCCTGTCTATGACAAAGATGGCATCGCCACAGATTTCAAAATCAAAGGTGAATTCCCTTGTTATGGAAACAATGATGACCGTGCAGATAAAATCGCTCAAGAAGTTTGCAAAAAATTTATTACTGCATTACGAAAATATCCAACATACAAAAATGCGGAGCACACTCTTTCCGTTCTAACTATTACTTCAAATGTAGTTTATGGCAGTCATACAGGAGCTACTCCAGATGGCAGAAAAGCTTTTGAGCCTTTTGCACCTGGCGCAAATCCTATGCATGGCAGAGACAAAAATGGCGCTCTTGCTTCACTAAATTCTGTTTCAAAACTTCCTTATGAATGTTGTCGTGATGGAATTTCAAATACTTTTTCGATCACTCCACAGACACTTGGAAAGACTGAACAGGTTCGCATAGAAAATTTGGTTGATATGCTTGATGGATATTTTACAAAGAAAGGTTTTCATCTAAATGTGAATGTAATCAATCGTGAAACTCTCGAAGATGCGATGAAACATCCTGAGAAATATCCACAACTCACAATCCGTGTTTCTGGCTATGCAGTGAACTTTATCAAGCTTACTCCTGAACAACAGAGAGAAGTAATTTCAAGAACTTTTCATAAAAAATTCTATTAAAATAAATTCTTATGTTCGGACTTTTCAATAAAAAATTGCATCAAGATCATTGTGTACTTTTGACTCCTAAGGATTTGGAAAAATCTGTTCCTGTCGGCGGAGTTACCGGAATGATTCATTCTTTTGAAACTTTTGGAGCTCTAGATGGACCTGGACTAAGGTTCGTAGTTTTCCTTGAAGGATGCCCTCTGCGCTGCGTGTTTTGCCACAATCGCGATATGCTTGATTTGAAAGATTATATGAAGATGACTCCTGCGCAATTATTAAAAATAGTAGCAGATTATAAACCTTATTTCGGTAAAAAAGGTGGAGTTACAATAAGCGGTGGCGATCCTATGTTCCAGCCAAAATTTTTATTAGAATTTTTGAAATTATGTAAGAAAGCCGGGATTCACACGACGCTCGACACTTCCCTATTTACTACAAAGGAAGTGATCGACTCGATATTCCCTTATGTGGATTTATTTATGGTTTCGCTAAAGCACTTTGATAGTGATACTCATCGTTGTCTTACCGGAGTTCCAAATGAAAAAATCATAGAAAACATTAACTATTTGAGCAAAAAAATTGAACAGGCAAAAAAGGCAAAGAAAAGCCATCCTTCACTTTGGTTCAGGTACATGATTTTGCCTGGATATACGGACACGTCTTCGAATCTGAAGGCACTTGTAAAATTTCTACACAGTGTAAAATTCGAACTTATAGAACTTCTGCCTTATCACACATATGGAGTTTATAAATGGGAGAAACTCGGACTGAAATATACGCTTTCGGATGTGAAGCCACCGAGTGTGAAGACGGTGATGGGGGTGAAAGAGAAGTTGGAGAAGGAGGGAGTGAAAGTGCTGTTGAGTGAATAAGAGTTCAAGATTTAAATATATATTATATTTTTCTATTTAACTTAAAAACATTATGGATGACGTTCTAGTTTGCCCAGCAGTTTGCACACAACAAGTATATATCTACATCAATGTATTAGGGCTTCTGTTCGGGGTGTTTGCGATTGTTTTGTTTTTATTACGAAAAAATATTTTATCTAAATGGCGTCTTGTATCGTTTTGGATATTTATCGTGCTTTTTTTGTTTTTCTTTGTTCAAATAAAATATAATCGTTGTGGCAGTGGTTGTTCATCAAGTGGAATATATCTTAAGGGACTGCAACTGACACCTCAGAATATCTTGCCTTTTAGTACGACACGGTAAAAAACATTTACATGAAAGCTTTTAGAAATGGCTTATTAACTGGATTATTTCTTCAACTTGCGATTGGCCCTATTTTCTTTTTCATTTTGAATCTGACTTTGCAAAAGACAATGATGGATGGATTTGCAGCAACGATTGGAGTTATGTTGGCTGATTATGTTTATATTACGTTGGCGATTTTTGGTGTCGGTGAATTATTGAAGAGAAATCGTGTTAAAAAGATTTTTGGAATCACAAGTTCGCTTATACTAATTGTATTTGGATTATTCATTATTGGAAATATCCTTGGAAGTAATGGGACAATGAGCATCGATCAAATCGGTACAAATTTACTTTCTAGTTTTTCGACTACTTTTTTCCTGACGATTTCTAGTCCAATGACTATCTTGCTTTGGACCAGTTTATTCGCTACGAAAGCCATTGAATATAATTACACAAGGAGACAAGTTATATTTTTTGGTATAGGAACTGGATTTGCAACAATGATATTTATGGGAAGTTCCGTAATCGTATTTTCATTGATCAAGCACTCTGTACCAACATTACTTATTCAGATATTAAATCTCGCCGTTGGAATATTGCTAATTTTGTATGGAGGAATAAGATTGTGGAGAGGAATGTCTAAAAATATTTAATGATAATCTAATCCCATGACCTACAAACACACTCAAATTGGTTATCTGATGATCGCTGTTACGCTGGCTGTGCTGGGACTTTTCGCATGGGCGCATATTACGGCTTTGGCAGAACCTCCTTCGTATAACTCCGGACCAAATTTTGCGATTACTGCCACAATGGCATTAATTCTGTTTATTCTTGCTTCCTTTGTGTCACTTCAAGTAAGCATCGATGAAAAATATTTACGAATCAAATTTGGCTATGGGATTTATCAAAAAAAGTTTTTGCTTAATGAGATCGTATCCGCTAAAACCGTAAAAAATCATTGGTATTATGGCTGGGGAATAAGGGGCTGGCTATGGCCAAAAATGTGGATTTACAATGTTTCCGGTTTTGATGCAGTCGAAATAAAATTGAAAAATGGAAAAACATACAGAATCGGAACAGATGAACCTAAAAAATTAGAACAAACAATTCTCCATTCAATTAAATAATATTCACTATTTCACTATCTTCGCGATCTTCCTTATCAATTCCTCTAAGTTTATTTTGTTTGCTGCTGAAACAAAAACCGGAAGGTATTTTTCGTGTTTTTGTGTCAGATGTTCTATAGAGATTTTTGTAATTTCTTCCATCCTTCTTTCGTCTTCGCTAAGCCATCCAAGATACTTTGCAGTATTGTGACCTGCAATCAAAACGTTACTTGTCTCCGGATGCAAAATTCCTGCCTCAATTAAATCTTTTTGAACTCTTTCATCTATTACATCGTCTTCATTTTTTTTATTTAAATCTACAGCATCAATTTTATTAAAAACGTAAATTTTTGGTTTATTTCCCACTCCAAGTTGGTCCAAAATATTTTCTACAACCACTATCTTCTGATGCATCATCGGATCAGAAATATCTATCACATGAAGCAATAAATCTGCATCTATTGCTTCTGACAATGTCGACCTAAAGGCTTTAATAAGCGACGGAGGAAGATCCTGAATAAATCCGATCGTATCCGAAATCAAAAGCTCTCTGTACTGATCTTGTATATATAATCTTCCTACTCTTGTATCCAAAGTCGCAAAAAGTTCATTCGCTATATAAACATCTTTTCCTGTCAGAGCTTTCAAGAGCGAGCTTTTTCCAGCATTTGTATACCCTACTAAAGCTACAGTCTTCAAATTTTGTCTCCTTCTTCTTTCACGATGACCACGATTTATAACTTCGTAGTGCTCGAGTTTTTTCATGATGTTGTCCTCTTGTTTTCTCAAGTGACGTTTCATTATCTCAATATTCGTTTCTCCAGGTCCACCACGGGTTCCACGTGCACCTTCCTGCTGCATGAGATCAACTCCCATTTTGAAAATGCGAGGTCCCATGTGACGAATTTTCGCGAGTTCTATTTGTAATTTTGCTTCTGATGTCGTCGCGTGCTTATCAAATATTTTTAAAATAAGATCTATTCTATCCCACACTTCTATATTTTCTTTTCGAAAAATTTCACCAAGATTGAAAAGTTGTCCCGGTTTTGCAATGTTATTTAGAATTAATAATTTCGCTTTTTCTTCCTTACCAATTTCTAAAATTTCATCAATTTTTCCTTTACCGATAAAAGTCGCATAATCCGGATTTGTGCGCTTCTGAATTGTCTTTACGACGACTATGCCTCCATAAGTATTCACTAAACTTTCAAGCTCTTCCAAGCGTTTGTATGCTTCCATTTTAGACATATCCACTGGAATTACGTCTATCAGGATCGCTTTGGGCTTTTGGTTTGACTGGTTCATTCAGATAATAGAAAATAGTTTTGTGCGGACATCTTAACTCATTTTCCCATGATATATCGAGGCAAAATTTTTAATCCTCAATCCTCTACCAAATGTGACATATATGAAAATGGCGGACTTGTAGTGGAAAAAGGAAAGATTGTCGACATTGGAGATTATGAAAAATTAAAAAAGAAATATAAGAATTTAGAAACAAAAAATACTAATGGAGCCATCTTCCCAGCTTTTACGGATATTCATCTACATTGGGTTCAGAACCGCGTAAAAGGAACTTTTTCTGGCACTGAACTTCTTCCTTGGCTCAAAAAATATATCTGGAAAGAAGAATCTAAATTTTCAAAAAAAGAATACACGGACAAGATGCTCGCGAAATTTTATAAAGAGCTTGCAGAAAATGGGACTAGAAATGCTGTCATATATTCTTCTGTTCATAAATATGCCCTAGAAAAAGCCATTTCTGAAGGTAAAAAATATGGGAATTTTATTATTGGAAATGTTTTAATGGATCAAAATTCTCCGGATTATTTACAAATGAAAACTGCTGATGAAATAAAACTCGTGGAATCTTTGGCAAAAAAATACAAAGAAAAATATGCAATAACTCCTAGATTTGCACCTACATGCAGCATGGAGCTGATGAAAAAAACTGCCACGATCGCAAAAAAATACGGAAGTTTTATTCAAACTCATTTATCTGAAAACAAGTCAGAGATAGCTTGGGTTCGCGAACTATTTCCTGAACAAAAAACTTATACAGAAGTGTACGAAAAGGCCGGACTACTGGGAAAAAGAACGATTCTCGGACATGCGATACATCTCGAAGATCGCGAACTAGAAATATTGAAAAAAACTGGAACAAACATCGCTCACTGCCCTACTTCAAATATCGCACTACTAAGCGGCAGAATGCCAGTCGAAAAATTTCTAAAATACAAAATTCCTTTCGCTTTGGCTACTGATATTGGAGCGGGACCAAAACTAAGCATGATGGATACAATGTCTGCATATATGGACATTCACAATGATGCTCGTGCCAAACAACAAAAAAATGGCTTAAAGAAAGGAGAATTAGAAATACCAGAAATTACATTTATAGATGCTTTTTATCGTGCGACTTTGGCAGGTGCCGAAATTATGGGGATTTCAAAAGATCACGGAAACCTAAATAAAGGCAAAAAAGCGGAGTTTATAGTAATTGATTTTTAGTTTTATTCTTTGGGTAAATTTGGTATTCTTTTTGTGCATTTTATTTACTAACTCTAAATTCTTATGCCAACTCCAAAAGCGCCAGTTAATGAGCCAGATAAAAAGAAAGATCGCTTATCTCTTGTAAAATTTGTTTATCTGTATTTGATGACACTTGTTGGAATTGTTCTTCTTGTAATTTCTACTATTGGATTTTTCGGATTAGGACTTAAGGAATATGTTCTTCAGGTAAAAGATTACAGTGCATTCGATAAACCTTATGAATGTACTGACGATACTCTTCTTTATTCTTACACTGATAAAGGTGTAAAAACTGCTAAATATCCAAATCTTTCTCAGCAGGATTTAGACACAAAAAAAGCAGATTGTGAAAAAGAAGCTACGGCTCGAAATGAAGCTCGTCACACTAATGATGTAAAAAGAGATCTTGCTGAATTTATCGCTATGTTTATCGTTGCTCTTCCTCTTTATACTTATCATTGGTCACTTATCAAGAAAGACAATAAAAAATAATAATGAGATATAAAGCTGTAATGATGGATTTTGACGGCACTATAACCGAAAAAGGTAGCGCCGCTCCTTCGAAAAAAATGTCTAAAACTTTAATAGAAACTGCAAAAAAAGTTCCGGTAGCTTTTTGTACAGGACGACAGCTTGAGTCTTTCAAAAAACATGGACTCGTTGAACTTATAAAATACATTCCAAAAAAAGAATTAAATTCTGTCTTGAAAAATATTTTCCTGATAGGAGAAAATGGCTCTATTGGCTACTATTTTGATACAGAGATAGAAGACTACAAGGAATTCTATCGAGCTAAATGGCCAAATAAACTAATAGAAAAAGAAAAGCTAATGATTGCTTTAAGAAAAAAAATCTCTGAATTTGGAGAAGTTATAAATATGCATCGTGTTGTTCTTGTAATAAGGGCATACCATAAATCCGTACTGACTCCGATTAATCTCATATATGAAAGATCTAAAAAAATTTACAGAATAGTTCAGGAACATTTGCAAAAATTAAATAAAAATTACGAAAAATATCTGCACATTGGTGACTCTGGAATTGGAGTAATCTTGTGTCCCGCAAACGGAGACAAAGATACCGGAACTAAAAAACTTGGCCAGTTTCTAAAGAAAACTCGAGGTATAAAATTCGACACAAAGTATCGAGAAATTTTGGTAATTGGTGACAGCCAACAGAAAGGTGGGAATGATTATTATTTTTTGAATGGCAAATATGGAACACCTTATACTGTTGGAGAAAACTATGAAAAAACCAAGTACCCTCATGCAGTGTATAATGAAAAAAAACAACGACTATTGCATGAAAAAGGCACAATCAGCCTTATAAATAAGTATTTCTAATAGTTATTAAATGGTCAGAAAAATTCTAAATAAATTGTTTAACGTTTTGATTTTAGGAATTCCATTATTTGTAGTTTTTGGAATTTTTGACTATCGATTTCATAATTATTTTTGGAAGGATGTGAATTTCTTCAGGCTGATTCCCGGAATTAGAATGTTTGATTTTTTCAGCATATTGGACACGTATTTGGCGGTTGTGTTTGTAATTTTCTTGATATTAGTATGTCTAAAAGAAATTCGACTAGATCGCGTGTGGAGATGGATTTATTTGCCAATTGCCTTGATTGTTGTTGGAGGGATTTTTGAAATTTTTACATACGTGCAAGTCGAACCTTCGATAAAATCTTTATGGTTTCAAGCGTACATGAATTATGCAAATCCTATATTTTTATTTTTGGTTTTGATTTATGGGATAAAAAATCAAAAACTGTTTAAGGGCTTACAGAAAGCATTTTTAATAACATTTAGTGTTTTTGGAGGAATAATTCTATTCAAATATTTTACAGATCTACTTCCTGGCGCGAACAAAGATTTTCTTGGAAGATTGGTATGGCCATACATAGATCCATTCATAGACATGAAAGCCGAGAACGCAAATTGGTTGGCATATCTTTTTGGACCAATGATAATTTTGGCTATTGTTAATTTGATAGAGAAAACAAAAGAAAAAAGAGGACTTAGAAATTACATCCTAGAATTTTTAACTATCGCAATTTCTGGATTAATATTAGTTCTAACAAAATCCTACACAGGACTTGGTATAGTATTTTTTATCATCGCTTATTTAGTTTTTGTTTATTTACCAAAAGAAAAAAGGAAGATTTTTTGGCTTGCTGTAGCGGTTTTGATAATTATTGGAATTGCATCTCAATATCACACACAAAAATTTCAAATCCTTCTAGGCAATTATAAAAAAGCTAATTCTATAGAACGCCGAGTTCAAATATATGAGTTTAATTTTAAGGCATTTGTGGATCACCCATTTAGAGGAATTGGACTTGGAAATTATCAAAGTTTCTTTAGAGAAAATCAAAAAACATATCTGGAAAATGTTATTCCGGAAGAAGAACTTCCTCCACATCCACATAACTTAATTGTTAATTTCTGGAGTGACTTGGGAATCCTCGGACTTATGTCGATTCTTGCAATTTATATAATGGTGATTTTTAATATTTTTAAGGAATTTAATTCTCCAAATAAAAATCTTTATTTATTAGTTCTATTTTATTTCCTAGGACATGGATTGCTCGATTTACCTTATGGACTAGAGGAAAATTCAATTCTGTTCTGGATCGTTCTATCTTTTATTTTTATGAACGAAATTTTTTCTCGCACGAAAGAATAAAGTTATGTTGACTGTTGACTCGAGAAAGTTTTATTATGTGCCTCCTATAAATATAAACTTTAATCAATAACTTTATGAAAAAGAAGTTTCTTTCAGTTTTGGGCTTGGTAGCGATATTTTTCACGCTTGTTCCAATGACTGCATTTGCTGTTCCACTTACTTTAACTGTAAATGCTTTAACTACTGATGACACAACTCCAGCGTTAACTGGAAATGTAAGCGATAATGCATCAACTCTTTCTGTTGTAATAAAACAAGGAGGAGTGGCTGTTGGAAATCCTTATACTGCTACAAACAATGCAAATGGAACATGGACTCTTGCAAATAATACTATTGCTGCACTTGCTGTTGGAACTTATGTAGCTGAAGTAACCGCAACTCCTGTGCTTCCTGCTGTTCCTGTTACAGTTACTGGGCAGTTGGTGATCGCAGATCCTATTTCAGTTTCTACTTATACACTTAATGGATCTCTTGTATCTCCTTATACATGGAGCTTTGACCCAACTTCTTCTTTAAATGCAGAAGAATACTTAACAATTAATTATTCTCTTTCTATTGCTCCAGAATCATTGGATGTTAACATAAAAAATTCTTCTGATGAAATTGTTAAATATTTTACTGCAACTCCTGGAAATTTACAGACTGGAAGTTTTGTGTGGGATGGAGTTTCTAGCAACAAACTTGTAGAACCTGGTAATTATAAAGTTATCATTTCTTCTACAAAAACTGGATTTCAAGACGTTACAGTGACTAAGTATATAAATGTTCAATATATAAATGCTGAGAAACCAGCTATATCTAGTATAAATGTAAATCCTTCATCATTTAATCCTGAATCTGAAGATACCTTCATTCAGTTTACAAATACCAAAGAAGCTGACATTACTGTCGAAATTAGAGATTCTGTTGGAGAAACTAAAAGAATATTTTCTAATTATAGTAATGACAACTATACCAGTGGATCAACTCACTCAATTCCTTGGGACGGAACAGATGATTCAGGTAATAGATTAAGTAATTCAACTTATAAAGTATTTGTTATTGCTAGAAATACATATGGAGTTGACCTTAAACAAAGTGATGTAGTAGTTACAGGGACGACTAGCACTAATCCTACAAGCAATGACCATATTTCTGGAATTAGTTTTAATCCTTCTTCTATCTTTAAACCTGGAGTTGATGATGAACTATTAGTTGAATATGATGTTCTTCCAACTAAACTAGACGAACTAAAAATCTATGCAGTAAGAGGATCTGAACAAATTGAACTATCTGCTGAAACTAATGTATCAAAAGAGAGTAATCTTGAAGTTACTTGGGATGGAATGAAAAATGATGGTGATTATGCAGATGAGGGTACTTGGAAAATTCAGTTTAAATCAAAATTAGGGGCAACAAATCTTATTGCTGCTAAATCAATTGAGATTAGATATGACAAGCCAACTATAAACGATTTCTTTGTGTCTCATACAAAATTTGACAATGATCTTGGAGAATATACATATGCCGTATTTAGAGTCGATAAAGATGCAAAAGTTACTCTCTATGAAATGCAAGGAAGCAGCGAAGATGACACAATAGAAGAAGACATGGAGGTTTCAGGAGGCCATTGGTATGCCATCCAATGGGATGGAGGAAGTTATGACTATAGCGACAGCGTAAGCTTGAAATTGAAGGTAATGAATCAGGGAAATGAAAATATTTTCAACACCGAAAAAATAAGTGTTGATCTTGCTGAAAATACAACTTCAAGTAGCAAATCAAGAATTAGTAACTATAGTATCGATCCAATCGTTACTGATGGGAATATGGCGATGGAAGTATTCTATGAATTGGATGATGATGCAACTGTTACAGTTAGTGTTCTAAAAGGTAAATCAACTACTGGATCTAATGTTATTGATTTGGTTAATTCTCAAGAACAAACAGCTGGCAGTCACACTATAAGTTGGAATGGAAGAGACAAAAACGACAACAAACTAAGCAAAGGAATTTATACACTGAAGATTGTTTCAAAAAAATCTTCTACTGATACAAAATATGTTTACTTTGTTGTTGGAACTGTAGGAGATGTTTCTGGAAGTAGCACTTCATCCTCTAGCTCAAGTGGCAACGGGATTAGCTCAGCCGTGACTGTAGATGGAGGAGGAACTGGAAATGTCAGCGCACAAAATAGATGTGCAAATTTCACAGACGTAGATGTAAATTCTAATTTATGTACAGCAATTACTTGGGCAAAATCAAAAGGGATTTTCTCTGGATATAGTGATGGTAGTTTTAGAGCATATCAAACTATCAACAGAGCTGAAGCTTTGAAAGTTATTCTTGTTGCTTTGAATGTTTCTGTACCTACATCTGTAAGTGGAAATCTTGGATTCAATGATGTAAAAATTGGAGAATGGTATATGGCTTATATCAAGACTGCAAAAGATAGAGGAATTTTCAGTGGAGATTCCGGTAAATCTACAGCTAGACCTGACGCAAACGTAAATAGAGTTGAACTATTGAAGTTTATGTTTGAAGGACTTAAGTCTGCTAAATCTTATTACTTGAAAGGCAGTTGTTATACTTCTCCTTATTCAGATCTAGATGCTGGAGCTTGGTATTACAAATATGCTTGTGAATCAAAACAATATTCATTATTCGCTTCTCCAGATGGATATAGCCTTGATAAAGGCGCATATGGAACAAGAGGTGAAGTTGCTTCTGCATTATACAAATTGCATTTAGCAGGATTGTTATAGACTTAAAACAATACATACAAGATTGGCTTATAAAAGCCCTCGCGACGCGAGGGCTTTTTCGTTGGTTGATGATCGCGTTATTATTGTCTGTGAAATGCTTGACAAATTTTCCATCGCTGTTAATATACTCACCTTTGCAATTTTCGTAAGCAAAAAATTTATATATATATTTATGAAGAAAACAATTAATAACTTAACAACAATAACTATGTTGAAAAAATTGTTATCTCTAATCGTTGCAGTAGCTACACTTGCTACATCAACTGCGTTAGCGATCACTGTCGACACTACTGGATCAAACGTTTCACAAGGAACAGTCCAGAATTTTGCAATGGATAAGGCTTCTTTCAACCCTTCAAACGGTGAAACAGCTACAGTTAGTTTTAACTTAACTGAGAATGCTGAAATTTATTCTTACGTTGCATACCCTACGACTGGTCTTTTTGTTTTTGCTAATTATGCATCAACAAATGCTGGAAACGTATCTTATACTTTCACAGGAAGAGTAAACAACGCTGCTACTGGAGCAGTTCTAGCTGATGGTACTTATACTGTCAGAGCTTTTGCAAGAAACTCTTTAAATAGAATCGTTGGATATGGACAAACTACTGTTGAAGTAACTTCTGGAGGAGTAGTTTCTCAAGCTCCACAAATTCTAAACTTGACTGTTAATCCATCAAGCTTCAATGCTAATGGAGTTAGTGGATCAACTGTAAGTTTCAAATCAACTGAAGATGCTTACGTTACTGTACAAGTTAAGGCTTCTACAGGAAGTTTGGTAAAATCATTCAGCGCTTACAACAATACTTTCTACGCAGCAAATACAACTCAGTCTGTATTATGGAATGGAAGAGATGACAATGGAACTTTAGTTTCTGTTGGAACTTATTCATTCGTTGTAACTGCTAGAAACTCTTATGGACAAGATGTTGAATCAATGAACGTAACTGTTGCTGGTGGAATCGTTGATTCTACTATCATCACTAACTTCACAGTCGATCCTACATCTGATTGGGATCCTTCAAGCCAAGATATGGAAATTGAATACGAGCTTACAAAAGACGTTAAAACATTAAAGATCGAAGCTGTTCAGGTTCTAGGTGGTTCAAAAACTATCGAAATTCTAAGTGATTCTTCTCTAGATGCAGATGAATATACAGAAACTTGGGATGGAACTGACGACAATGGTAACTTCATCAACAACGGTACAACTTGGAATATCACAATTACAGCTATTACTGCTGACAACCACACTGATGTAAAAACTCAGAACGTTTCAGTAACTTATGATAGTCCAAATATCGTTAACTCTTTCGTAACTAAGAGTTCTTTCGATCCTGAAGAAAACGAATTCACAAATTTAGTTTTCAAGGTTAATCAAGCTTCTAATGTAACTGTTGAAGTTTACAAAGGAGCAAAGAAAGAATTTAAATTAGCTGACGGAATGGAAGTTAAAAAGAATAAATGGTACGCAATAAAATGGGATGGTACAGATAAAAATGGCGATCCTGTAGACGAAGGACAAGATTGGAAATTCAAGATTACTGCTGAAAATTCTACTGACGATAATGTACAGAATGTTATGACTGTTGATGTAAACGTAGAGAGCCACGGCGATTCTACAAAGAAAGCTTACATCACTAATGACTATACAGTTCCAGTTATTACTTCTGGTGCAAAGACTTTAACAGTAAAATATTGTGTTGATCAAGATACAGACGTTTACATGGCTATATACAAGAGTCTATCTGCAAGTGGAAAAGAACAAATCGAATTATTAGACTACGTTGCACAAAATACTGGTTGTCACGAAGTAGAATGGAACTTGACTGACAAGAACGGAAAATCTTTAAGCAAAGATATCTATTCTTACAAGATAGTTACACGTACAAGTGGCAGCAATAAAGAAACTGAAATTGGTAGATTCGTAGTGGGAGATGGAGTTGATGACGTTGTCCCACCTACTACTTGTAAATCTAAATATTCAGATCTTGGAAATTTGAGCGATAAAGAATTATGTGATGCTATCGTTTGGGTAACTGAGAAAGGAATTTTCTCTGGATACCAAAATGGAACATTCCAACCTTACACTAATATTAATAGAGCTGAAGTTTTGAAGACTGTTCTAGTTGCATTCAATTCAGTACTTCTTCCACCAAATGGAACAACTCTAGGATTCTCAGATGTAAACCCATACGAATGGTATATGACTTATGTAAGAACAGCTCAATTCTACGGAATGTTAGCTGGTTACCCAGATGGAACTGCAGGATTATCTAGAAACATCAATCGTGTTGAATTCCTAAAGTTTGCTCTTGAAGCTGCTAAGTCACTTAAGGGAGTAAACCTAGTTGGAATGAATTCAAACTATACTGATGCTGATTACTCTCAATGGTACGTAAAATATATTGGAGCTGCTTATGCTTACGGATTGTATACTCCTAGCTACTTCAATGGACAAAATTACTTACATCCAGATTGGTTAGTACAAAGAGGTGAAGTTGCATTGCTACTTTACAGACTAAACAAGAATGTTGGATTCTCTAAGTAATTGTACTAAAGGAGATTAAACACTAATACGAAAGAAATTTTTCATAGGAATGAGGGGAAAAACCCATTGCGCAAGCGATGGGTTTTTTCTGTAATGTGAATTTATTTTCGTGCGATAAAAAAATATGAACACCTAAGCATCTTTTTGTTGACAGATATGGAAAATGTGCGTAGACTCTCTTTCCTGATTATTACTGCCTATAGAATGCCCGCTATATGCAAGTATTCATAGGCCATTGGCGAGTCCAATAGGTCTATCACAAATAGTATTTATGTGGTCTCAAAGTAAGTAGTCAGAGTTCTTTAACAACTCGCATTAGACTATTTTATTTTACGTTTCTTGGGGTTATCCCCCATGGAGACAACAACAATCCTTCTAAAAGCGGGCACTTTTTGAGAATGTTGTCTCCATGAAGATAATCCCAAGAGACTGATGACTACCTCTTGGGTTGACATATTAACCCATTTCCCCACGACTTGAGATGTCGTGAAATCATAGCGTTCCTTTCGTCTTCGATCCTGTCTGTGTCAATTTCGGTACAACTCGCAACTGTTCAATGGTTCCTTTTCCCTCCCACTGAGGTGTGGAGGCAAACCCGAGGAGATCCGCGATGAAAACGACCCGTTCGTTCCCGAAGTTCCTGGCGGTCTTGGCGCTCTTCGCCTTGGCCATCTCCCTCAACGCGTGCGGGACCCAGTCCTACGAGGACCCCCGCATCACAACTTCCGATGCCCAGGGTGGAGACCTGGACTCCGGAACCTGCCCGACCTGTGGCGACGCGAACTGCCCGACCTGCAACGAGTGCGACGCCGGCACCTGCCCGTCCTGCCCCACCTGTGGTGATGGCGGCGAGTGCCCCGACGCGGGTACCTGTCCGACCTGCCACGAGTGCGACGGCGGCGAGTGCCCCGACTCCGGAACCTGCCCGACCTGCGGCGATGCCGACTGCGGCAGCTGCGGTGACGCAGGCGAGTGCCCCGACGCCAACTGCCCCACCTGTGGTGATGGCGGAAACGATGGCGACGGCGGCAATACCGACGGTGACGCTGGCAACGAGATCGATGGCGGCAACACCGACGGTGACGCTGGCAATGAGATCGATGGCGGCAACACCGACGGCGACGCTGGCAATGAGATCGATGGCGGCAACACCGACGGCGACGCTGGCAATGAGATCGATGGTGGCAACGAAGTCAACGACGGCGGCAATACCGACGGCGATGGCTCCGACGCTGGCGTCGAGATCGACGAGGACGGCGGCAGCAACGATGGAGACATCACCGACGGCGGCCCCAGCGATGGAGGCCTGTCCGACGGAGACGGTGGAATCATCGTTCCCGGCTGCGCGCCCGGCCTCGTGTTCGACAGCACCGGAACGACGTGCGTGCCGAGCGGTGGGATCACCTTCACGGTGACCGCCCCGACGTTCACGATGTACGTCAAGAAGGCGAACGCGCTCGAGACCATGGACAACAACATGGCCATGCCGAAGAGCGTTCACTTCTCGCCCTCCGAGATGCCCGGGAGACTGGGCTTCACGGGAGGCGCGAACGGTGCGATGGCCGACGTCAGCGTGGAACTTCCCCTGAACTACGCCGCACTTCCCCAGGCCGTGAAGGACTCCTACATGGCGACGTTCTGCGACTGGAACGGCGTCAACTTCACGACCTACTCCCCGGTGGACTGGGGGACCTGCGTCAACACGACGTCCTGGCCCTTCGGAAACACCTCCATCCTCTACGTCCCCATGCATCCATCAACCCCGCCCGACGGAGACGTCGACGCTGGGCCTGGAGATGCGGACGCGGGTGGAACCGACGGAGGGACCGATGGCGGCGAGATCGTCTCTCCGCTGGTCTGCATGGACGGCCTCGTGCTGGACGCGATGGGAACGCACTGCGTGCCCCCCTCGTCCAGTATCCAGGTCCTGAATCTGCAGGCGGTCCTGATGTACTACCAGGGAGTGACGACCCCGGGAGTTCCCGACATGGCTCCCCTTCCCCCGGGCTCGCACAACGTGGCGTTCCTCAGCAGCGAGATGCCCATGTGGTTCGGCGTCACGTGGGGCATGTCCGACCCGTTCCTGTTCGTGTCGATCGAGAACCTTCCGGCGGACTTCGATGCGCTGCCGCCGGACATGAAGGTCTCGTACCAGGGCATCTTCTGCCCGTGGGATGGTGTGGTGGCGTTCGAGAACTTCACCCCCAACCCCGCGAACTGCGTGGTGGACGTGACCTTCACGTCGTCCGACCACAACTGGCAGGGAGTCTGGTTCATGTTCCCCGCCAACGGGCTGGACCCTTGATCCCAAGAGCAGTAGTCATCGCGTGACCTGAAGGGCGCGGGGCGGGACTCGCAAGAGTACCTGCCCCGCGCCTCGATGGTTGCGTTATAAGTGAAATATTTTCACTTTAAGTCTAATGCGAGTTCACTTCTATTTTCATTTAATAAACTGATTCCATAATTTTTCTTAATTGAATTATTTTCATCAAACTTAAAAAATTTTCACTATCTGGCCTATGAGTGCGTTTTTTGGCTTGCCTAAGTGAAGTCTTCGTGAAAACCGCTTGACTAAAGTGGTACTTTTGTTGTATAGTTTTGCTCCTGAAATTATTGTCTATAGAGTGCCCACTTTATGTGTGCAGTCATGGGCCATCGGCGAGAATATTTTTTCTCAAAGTAATTCTCAGGAGATCTTTTAAAACTCGCATTAGTTTTATTTAGGATCACCGTTATGGAAATAATTTTTTTATTTTTGTAATGGTGGTCCTAACGATATAAATATCCTTGGGCATCAAAACCCTTTCAACCCTCGACTAGTTCGAGGTTTTCCATAAGGAGATACAGCTTCACGGCTCTTCACAGTTTCGAACCATCACGCGTTCCATTCATTCCCAAATGGCTGCGAGAAGATCGCTGCCACAACCCTCGAGAGGAGACTCCCATGAACACGACGTCCCGCAATTTCCTGGTCCTTGGCCTTTCCCTCATCTTCGCTACCGCCATGGGGTGCGGCGCGAACTCGTACGAGGAATCCCCCGGCGACGGAGGAGACTCGACCGAGGCCGACTCGGGTGGTCACCACCACCACGACGGCGACACCAACCCCGACGGCTCGACCGACGGCAACACCGATGGCGACATCGACCACCACGACGGTGGCCCCGATGGCGACTCCGGCAACACCGACGGCGACGCTGGGCAGCCCTGCCCGAACGGCATGCTGAACACGCCGAACGGCTGCGAGTGCCCCGACGGTCAGATCCTCTGGGTCAACGCCAAGTGCGTCCCCGAGACCTGCCCCAACGGAAGCATCCGCCAGCCCGACGGTTCGTGCCAGCCCCCGTGCGGCAACAACGGCGTCCTGACCTCGAACGGCCACTGCGTCCCCAGTACCGGCCTCAAGATCCAGATCCTCACCGGCTCCGCCTCCATCCTGTACTGGCACACGGCGACCGGCGACGAGGACACCAACCTGTTCGGCAACACGATGGTCGAAAAGACGATCCTCCCCGCCCAGTTCCCGCTGACCATGGGGGTACACATCCTCCCCGGCGGACAGGACCCGACTCTCTGGGTCAACGTCGTTCTCCCGGGGAACTACCTGTCCCTGTCCGAAGCGGAGCAGGACTGGTACATGGGGAACTTCTCGGTGGACTGGAACGGGCTCATCCCCGCCTACCAGTTCACGCCCGCAGACTACGGTCTGTGCGTCATGGATACCGGCTGGTACGTCAACCTGCCGAACATCTGGGCGCAGTTCCCCCTCCGCTAGGCCGTTCCCGCTGAGTGCTCCGCGAACTCCCATGTTCGTGACGCATACGCGACTCATACGCCGAGTCGCGTTCTCCACTGCTACGTTTTCCTGCCTGAATCCCGCAGATCAGCAGAGAGGCGGACTAAAGCATCCTGCATCACCTATGCAGCGATCGCCGAGGTCCGCCTCTCTGTCCCGCCTTTTTATATCTACCTAATGCGAGTCCTTCCTTTTTTATCTTTGTATTTGAACTTAAAGAATATTTTTGGTATATAAGAAATCGCGTCGAAACATTTTTCCAAAAAAATATTTTTTATAATAAAAAATTTATGAATACAAAAAATATAAAAAAAGTAAAAGTTAATGAAAGAGCTTGTATAGGCTGTACTCTTTGTACACAAATTGCTCCTGAAACTTTCGAAATGAACGTTAACGGAAAAAGTATTGCAAAAAATCCTAGTAAAGATTCAAATGAAAAAATTCAAGAAGCTATAAATAACTGTCCTGTTAGTTGTATTCATTGGGAATAATTTTTTGTATAATAAATAGACATGTAAAAAAATCATGTCTGTTTTTTTGTCGTACTTTTGAAATGAAAATTTAAAAGGAGAATAGGCACTACAAAACGTTGTGGTCTGTGTTGATGGCTGCGTTTGATTTCGTAGCGCCTATCTCCCGGGTCTTGTGTTCTTGCGAACGGTGGGAAAGACCCTTCGGACGGGGCTACTTGCGGGAGCGGCGGGAGGGAGCGGGGGCTACTGGATGTTCTTGCACTGCGGCGTGCAGGCTGGCGAGCCGTTGGGACCGTGGTCACACTGCTCGGACGCCTGGTTGACGATGCCGTCGCCGCACTTGGGCTGCTGGACCGTGATCTTCTTGCACTTGTTCGTGCAGGCCGGGCTTCCACCCGAGCCGTGATCGCATTCCTCGCCGTTCTCGGTGATGCCGTTCCCGCAGACCGGTTCGGACTTCGCGGACTCTGGCTCTTCTGCACCCTTCGGCTGCGGACGAACGAACCATCCGAGACCGATCGTGAACATGACCGTGCGGAACGAGTCCCTCTGGTCTTCGCGGTTGTGCGGGCGCAGAACGGGAACTCCCAGGCCGAAGTCGATGATCCCGGTGTGCATGTCCTTGTCCCCGTTGAAGAGGGCGTAGCCATGCAACCCGAGGTCGACCATGATCTGGTCGCGGTAGCCGCTGCCGAGGTAGGTGGCCTGGGGTCCGAAGTAGAGTCCTCCGTATTCCCAGCCGACCAAGAATCCCGCGGCCGTGCTGATCGCGAATCCCGCCTTGCTGTCGCCGTTCATGTCGCCCGGGAACCAGAAGGCTCCGGGAGACACTCCGAGTCGGAATCCGCAGTGGGTGGGGATGTCCCTCCACATGACTGCGGCGTCCAGCTGGAGCGCGTTGGGGGTGGGCGATTCGACACCGACCAGGTACCTGCCCATGAACGCGAAGCCGTACGAGTGTCGCGGCATGAGTTCGGGCATCTTCAGGGTGTAGGTCGCGTCGAGCGGCTTCTTCAGCCTAAGCTCGTCGACGTCCAGCACCTTGATGTGGCCCTGCTCGACGTCGATGGACCGGATGGGCGTGGGCGTGATCGTGGTGCACTGCGGAGTGCAGGTCGCGCTGCCGCTGGTGCCGTGATCGCACTGCTCCGACGCCTGGTTGACCGTGCCGTCGCCACACCTGGCGGCCGGCTCGATCGGGCCGGGGAGTGCTTCGTCAGCACGAGCGGGTTGGGGGTTGAGGAACATGACCAAGGCGCAGAGCGCCAAGGCCGCCTTGATGGACGTTGCGAATCTCTTCATCGGATCCTCCGTGGTTGTCCCCCTTGGTAGAGGGATCTGGAAATGGGACTTGCCCGTGTGGAACTGCGAACTGGACCGTTGGACTGAGTTGCCTCCTGTCAAAGATTTATCCCCTTGCGAGGATGTTTCTATGTGAACTGCAGCTTTTGCCACAGATTGAAAAGAGTTGTAGTGCCTATATGTAAAGTATCACTGGCCGTCATGGATGACGCAAAGCGTATTTCCGCAAGAGGCGAAAATCGCATGACGTACTGATCCAAATTTAGAATTTGGCCAGGATGGTTATTGTACTAGTTTTTCGCTATTTGTCAAAGAAAAATCAATGTTGTGTAATATGTTTTTGGAGTTTTTTTAAATAAATTGATATGATGATTTTTGCTATTCAATTTTCAATAAAATTTTTATGTACGATTTTATAATAATTGGTGGGGGTGCTAGTGGACTTTCTTCTGCGATGTATGCTTCTCGTTTGGGATTAAAAACTCTTGCTCTTGCCGAAATGCCAGGCGGATTAATTACGACTACCCATCTTGTCGAAAATTGGCCTGGGACAAAGCAAATCTCCGGTCCAGACTTAGGCATGGCATTTTATGAACATGCCCTTGTTTCCGGTACAGAAATAAAAAATGAAGTTGCGAAAAAAGTTGAGAAAAAAAATGAAATTTTCAAAATAACAACCGGCTCAAATGAATATGAAGGAAAAAGTATTTTGTTTGCAACCGGAACAGAACATCGCCATCTCGGAGCAAAAGGAGAAAAAGAATTTGAAAATAAAGGAGTATCTTATTGCGCACTTTGTGACGGCGGATTTTTCAAAAATAAAATTGTTGCAGTTGTTGGTGGTGGAGATAGTGCAGCAAAAGAAGCAATATTTTTAAGTGAACATGCCAGCAAAGTTTATCTAATAGTGAGACGAGATATTCTACGCGCAGAGCCTATAAACGCCGACAAGATTAGCAAAACTTCGAAAATAGAAATTCTATATAAAACTGAAATAGATGAAATTATTGGAACAAATAAAGTTGAAAAAATTCGTTTCAAAAAAGGTGAAGGAAAATATTCCGAACAAGAAATTCCGATGGATGGAGTCTTTATGGCTATCGGACATATCGCTCATACAGATCTCGCAAAAGATCTTGGAGTGGAATTAAATGACAAAGGTGAAATTAAAATAAATCGAAAAGCCGAAACAAATATCCCAGGCGTTTTTGCAGCTGGAGATTGTGCAGATACAGAATTCAAACAAGCAATTACCGGCTCTGCAGAAGGAGTTACAGCGGCATATTATGCCTTCCACTATTGCAATAATAACGCAGTGTTCTAACGATTTTCCAAGAATTTGATAAGTAGTCTTGTGCCAGCACCTGTTGCGCCTTCTACTTCGTAGTCTTTTGGATCTGAAGTTGAAAAAGCTGTGCCGCCCATATCGATATGACACCATTTATTTTTGCCAACAAATCTGTCCAAGAATGCTCCACCTTTTTGTGACCCTGCTAAATGAGCTGTACCTGTGTCACCATTTCTTATATCTGCAACTCTGCTATCAATTTTCTTTTTAAAATCAGGATGAATTGGCAATGGCCATACTAAATCGTCAGTGTCTTTTCCTGCACGATACATCTCTTTTCTAAGTTTCACATCATTTCCCATAATAGCACTATATCTGTTTCCTAGAGCGATAGAAGCCGCTCCAGTAAGAGTAGCTATTGTGATAATTGATTCTGGTTTGAATTTGTCTGCGTAAGTAATTCCATCTGCCAACATCATTCTTCCTTCAGCGTCTGTGTTTGTAACTTCAACAGTTAATCCTGATAATGTTTTGATAATATCTGTAGGTCTGTATGCGTGACCATCTATCATGTTTTCTCCCAACACGGCTATTCCAACAACATTTCTCTTTATGTTTAGTTTCTTCAAAACCTTAAAAACTCCTAGTACTGATGCGGCTCCAGCCATGTCCTGATGCATGTTATCAAGATATGGTCCTGGTTTTATATTATATCCTCCGCTGTCAAAAATTACTCCTTTTCCCACTATCACAATTGGTTTTTCATTTTTATTTTTTGCTCCATCATGTTCAATAATAAATACTTTTGCGTTTTCAGGAGTAGCCCAATTCACAGCAAGTACTCCACCCCATCCCATTTTTTCTAAATCTTTTCTTTCAAATACTGTAAGTTTGAATTTTTCATCCTTAGCTATTTTTTTGGCTTCATCTACCATAAATTTTGAGTCCTCTTCATTTGATGGAAGATTAACTAATGTACGAACATAATTTACTGCGTCACTTATAATTTCTGCGCGAGAAATTTTTTCTAAAATTTTATTATCTGATTTTTCTAAAATTAATGTGACATTTTCTGTTATAACGTTGCTATCTTTTTTCTTTTTTGTTTTGAATTTATCAAAAACATATTGTGATAATTTTCCTCCTTCCAAGAACTCTTCAATATATTGATTTAGTTCAGATGGAACAGTAAAAGACACCTTTACAGCTTTGTTCTGTTTGCAAAACTTTCCTAATATTCCTCCTATATCTCTAGATTTTTTTGCAGTAAATGATGACTTGTTTCCAAATCCTACGAATACTAATTTTGTAGGTAACTTTTTATCCAATGAATATGTTGAAAGTATTTCTCCTTTTTTTGCAGAGAACTCTTTTTTCGAAATTCTTTCGACTAAAAATTTCTTCGCAAATTCAGGAAGATATTTTGGCACTGACTTTAAATTTTCGCTAAATATAGCGTAAATCAACATGTCTGAATTAACATCGAATGTCTTTGCTATTTTTATTCCCATGAGTAAAAAGTTATAAAATATGGCTAATAAAGCCCGCAAATTGTACCAAATAAATATACCTTATGGGAAGCAATTTTTTATCCTAAAAATTCCTCAGCTTTTTTTAATACGTTCTTCGCGTTATCGAAAGTTAGCTTTTTTAGCGATTCTTTCGCCGGCAACCAAATAAAATTCTTGTGCTCAAATGACAAAGCAACTTTTGTATCATTTGTCTTCGCAAGAAAAAATATAACTTCTTTATTTGAAGGTTTTTTATCTTTTATATACTTGTATGATATTGGCACTCTAAATCCTTTTACTATCTCTACTTTTGATATTCCTGTTTCTTCTTTTAGCTCTCTCAGAGCTGTTTCATGCTCATTTTCTCCTTCCTCTACATGACCTTTTGCATAATCCCAATGTCCTCCAGGGTAATGCAAAATTAAGTATTTTCGAATACCATTATCTTCTTTGAATAAGACAATCCCACAAGATTTTTCGTCAAATTTTCCTACCATCCTTTTATTTTTAAAGCATTTTTTGCTGCATCTTCTTCCGCTCTCTGTTTACTTTTACCTTTTCCTTCTGCGATTAATTGGTCGTTAATATATGCTCCCATTACGAAATTTTTATTATGATCAGGGCCTTCTTCCTGAAGCAATTCATAGTGAGGTGTAAGTAATTCTCTTTCCTGACATATTTCTTGAAAACGAGATTTTGCATCAACATGTAATCCTTTTTCTATTATCTCATCTAGTTTTGTAAGAATATGTTTTTTTATAAAATTATCTGCACTAGCATATCCATGATCTAAATATATGGCTCCGATAACAGCTTCTAGTGTATTTGCTAAGATATAATTTTTTTCCCTACCTCCAGAATGTTCTTCTCCATTGCTTAAAAATAAAAATTCTCCAAGTCCCAACTCTCTAGAAATAAGTGCAAGATGATTTCCTTTTACTAAAGCCGATCTGAAAGAAGTCATCTCCCCTTCAGTTTGATTTGGATAATTCTTAAATAAATGTTTTGTTGAAACAAGTTCAAGAACCGCATCTCCCAAAAACTCTAATCTTTCGTTGTGATCTTTTCCTTCTTCAGCATGCTCATTTACGTATGATTTATGAACAAATGCAGTTTCAAGTAATGACTTATTTTTGAATATAACTTCTAATTTTTCTTCTATTTTTACAAAATTCATTATTCTGTTTTTTTAGAAGGTTTTTTCAATTTCACTCTCTTTCCTTCTCCTTTCATAACGCTGCTTAATACTCCGTTTATAAATTTTGATCCGTTATCATCGCCAAAATATTTCGCCATTTCAATAGACTCGTTTATGGCTACTACTTCAGGGACTTCAGGAGAAAATACTATTTCATAAACACCAATTTCCAAAATCGCACGATCTACTTTTGCAATTTTTTCAACTGGCCATTCAGGAGCATATTTTGTAATTATTTGTTCTATTTCTTTTCTGTTTTTTAAAATTCCTTTTAACAAATCGAAAGCAAATGCTGTCGCAGTTAATTTTGGGGCGAATTCGTTTAAAGTTCTTTCCAAAATTTTTTCAGAATTTCCTTTATCTCGGAATTCTAATTCGAAGATTGCCTGCATAACACAGGTTCTGGCTAAATGCCTATAACTGGCCATAATGTTAAGCCTTTATTTTGGTAATTTTATCGATTTTCTTTTGCTTATCGATAACCTGTCTGCCTCGATATTTCCCACAATCTTTACATGCTGTATGTGCTAGACGTTTTGCTCCACAATTAGAACAAGTAACTAAAGCTGTTCTCTTTGTAAGTTTAGTTAAAACTACTGTTTTGAAGCTTCCGTAGCGTTTACGCATTCTGGATTTACTGACCTTTTTTTTGGGAACTGGATGTTTCATATAGAGTTATTTTGGAATTAAACTTTTAATTTTTTAAGTGCTGATAACGGCTTGTTTACCTCTACTTTCTCAATTTTGCATTTGCACTTTTTCGTATTCTTGTCCACACCACAAACCGGACAAAGTCCTTTACAGCCAGTAGAGCATACTAAATTTGAAGGGAAATGCAAGATTATTTCTTGTCTTAGCATTTCTTTTATATCTACAGTAAAATTCTTTTTATTTACTAAAAATAGGTCACATTCATCATCAACTGTTGCAGGACGATTCAAGAAAAATTCGCGTTCAGCGTGTTTTACTAATACTTCATAGATATAATCCTTCAGACACTTTCCACAATTAAATCCAACATTAACCTTCACGTCTTCTATTCTAACATTTATTCCATCTTCTAATTTCATCAATTCAACTTTACCTTCCATCTTTCCTTTTATATTTATCTCTTCAAAATCAACGCTGCCTTGAAAAGTATATGTAGTTCTTGTCCCAGTTGATTTATCCATCAGGGGCAAGACATCAAAAATTAAAATTTTATTCATTTATACAACAGTTAGATTTTTTATTATTAACGACGACTTAGGGCTGAAATAAGCCTTAATATATACAAGAACAAATTAAAAATATCCAAATATAAAGCGAGTGCTGCATCGATATATGCATCCTCTGGATATCTTTTTATTTTTTGAAAATCATACATTGTGTATCCGCAAAAAATTAATACACCTATTCCACAATAAATCATTTCCATCATATTTCCCCATGGCAAAAATATTCCAATCACTCCTACTATTATCATTCCTATCAATGCCATCATCAAAAATCCTCCAATGTGAGAAAGGTCATATTTTGTAGTCCAACCGATCAAGGCTGTAGCCGTAAACATGAGTCCGGTAGCCAATAATGCTTGCATAAGGATTGTTGATCCTGCTGCACTTGCAGACAGAATAAATATCAATGGAGCAACTGTAACTCCTGTAATAAACGTGAACGCTATAAATAGAATTCTATTCAATGGAGAATGTGTCCTCCACCATCTTGAAGTAAACATAATCACCAACTCAACAACGAATAAAACCATCATTAACTGTGGATTCTGTGCAAAATATTCCATGAAGTACGTCATCGTTACATACACTCCTAATGCAGAAGATAGAATTGCTAAAGCAAAGAAAAACATTACTTTTCCGAAAAATGTCGTAGTCATCCCTGTAACTGCTGGATTCGATACATTGTTGTTTTCAAACATATGATTTTGAGTTATATTTTGCCTGCTAATAATACGATTTTTTACTTTTTTGGTCAATTTATCCATATGAATGAGTTAACTTGGGTGGAAATTTCAAAGGATGCTTTATCTAACAATGTCCGCCAATTTAGAAAACTAATCGGAGAGAAAATTCTTTGCCCTTGCGTAAAATCGAATGCATATGGACATGGGCTTGTAGAAACTTCTCGTGTATTTATTGAGGCTGGAGCTAATTGGCTTGCCGTAAATGCAATATATGAGGCAAAAATTTTGAGAAATGCAGGGATTACTTCCCCTATCTATATACTCGGATATGTTCCTTTTTCTTCACTAGAAGATGTTTTGAATTTCGATGTGAGAATAGTTGTTTATAATAAAGAGACTATTGATAGCTTGAGTGAGCTTGCAAATAAATTTAATAAGAAACCGAAAGTTCATATAAAAATTGAAACCGGAAACAATAGACAAGGAGTTTTAGAAAAAGACATAGTCGAGTTCGCAAAATATGTAATCGATAAGGGCAATATTGAAATCGAGGGATTAAGTACTCATTTCGCAAATATCGAAGATACTACCGACCATTCATATGCATATAAACAAATTGAAAGATTTAAGAATGTTATTTCTGAATTAGAAAAAGTTGGAATTAATATCCCGATTAAACATTGCGCGAATTCTGCGGCAACAATTCTTTTTCCTGAGACTCATTTTGACATGGCAAGAACTGGCATCGCTACATACGGAATGTGGCCATCTACAGAGACTTATGTCTCATATTTAAAACAAAGAAATGATGGATTTAATTTGATCCCAGCATTCACTTGGAAGACAAAAATTGGTCAAATAAAAATTGTTCCTAAGGATGAATATATTGGATATGGTCTTACATTTAAAACTACTAGAGATACAAAATTAGCGATTCTTCCAGTTGGATATTACGACGGATATGATCGCGGAATTTCAAATGGTGGATATGTATTAATTAATGGCAAAAGAGCTCACATCTGCGGAAGAGTTTGCATGAACATAATAATGGTAGATGTTACCGATATCAGTGATGCAAAAATAGAGGACGAAGTTGTATTAATCGGCTCTCAAGGCGAAGAATCCATATCCGCTGAACAATTTGGTAAGTGGGCAAATACTATCAATTATGAAGTAACAACTCGAGTTAACGAGAGAATTCCAAGAATTATTGTATAATAAAAACGTTTTATTAATTTTATCTTCTATGGGCAAATTAAAAATCGCTATGGTATTTGGAGGAAGAAGTGGTGAACATGAAGTCTCACTTGTATCTGCAACATCTATAATTAAGGCTTTAAATCGCGATAAATATGATGTAGTAGAAATTGGAATTACTCATGATGGAGAATGGCTTACTGGAGAAAACTGTTTGGAAAAATTTAAAAAACAAGATTTTTCCGGATTGGAACCTGTTCTTCTATCTACTAAGAAAAATGATTTTAAAGCCGATATAGTTTTTCCAGTTTTGCATGGCCCATATGGTGAAGATGGAACTATTCAGGGACTTTTTGAAATGATGAATGTGCCGTATATAGGATGTGGAGTTTTGGCTTCTTCTACATCTATGGACAAGTTACAATGCAAAGCAATTCTTGCTTCTGCTGGAGTAAAAGTAACTCCTTATATTGGATTCAACAGATCAGCTTGGGAAAAAGAACAGGACACAATTTTAAAAGATATAAAAGAAAATATTGGTATCCCCTGCTTTGTAAAACCTGCAAACATGGGATCTTCTGTTGGAATTTCAAAAGCAAAAACTGAAAGTGGACTTATCGATGCTATAAATTTTGCAGCAAAATTTGATCGTAGAATTTTGGTAGAAAAAGCAATAAATGCCAGAGAGATTGAATGTGCTATTCTTGGCAATGATGAGCCAATTGCCGCTCCTCCTGGAGAGATCATTGTTGGTGGAGAATTTTATGATTACAATGACAAATATGTTAATGGAAAATCACATCCAGAAATTCCTGCAAAAATCGATGCTGGATTAGCTGAACATATAAAAGAATTGTCTCTTAAGGCTTATAAATTGTTGGATTGTAGCGGACTTGCACGTGTAGATAGTTTTCTAGATAGAGACACTTCTGAAGTTTATTTTAATGAAATAAATACACTTCCTGGATTTACTTCTATAAGTATGTACCCAAAAATGATGGGTGCGTACGGGATTGGATATGAAGAACTCATAGATAAACTAGTTCAGTTCGGGCTAGAAAGGTTTTACGAAAGACAAAAAAATAAAATAAAGGTTGATTTGGACAGTGACTGGTACAAGAAATCATAATATTGGTCATTCCTGCGTAGGCAGGAATCTAATCCATAAAGGACATGAAGAGTTATTATGTATATATTTTGGCTAGTAAGAAAAATGGCGTTTTATATACAGGAGTTACTAATGATCTAGTGAGACGTATTTATGAACATAGATGTAATTTAACTGATGGTTTTACGAAAAAATATCATATTCATAAACTTGTTTATTTTGAAGATACTTCAAATATTGCAAGTGCTATAGCAAGAGAAAAATGTCTAAAAAGATGGAATAGAGAATGGAAAATTAAATTAATAGAAAAGAATAATTCTGAATGGAAAGATTTATATAATGATATTTTAGAGTAAGATTCCTGCCTACGCAGGAATGACAGATGGTCTTGCCTTTGTACCGTATTTCTCGTATATTTTTAGGGCTTTTTTAAAGGAAATTTATGGATCTTTTTAGACCGTTTCGAAGATTAAAAAATAAAAACGACGCTTCTTACTTTTTGGCTTTAGATATAGGAACTGACACTATTAAAGCTCTCGTTTGTGAAACCAATGGAAAGAAGGGAAGAGTTCTTGGTGTTGGGCGTAAACAACAAAAACTTGGCGACATGAATAGCGGCGTTGTTACTGATATTGCTTCTGTTATTTCAAATTGCACCAGTGCAATAAAAGATGCAGAAAAAATGGCAGGCGTCACAACTACAAAAATGATTCTTGGAATTTCTGGAGAACTTGTAAAAGGCGCTGTAAACACAACTAGTTACATTCGTCGTGACAGCAACACAAAAATCGACCTTTCAGAACTGAAAAATATCGTACACAAAATCCAGTGGCGGGCTTTTGATATGGTTAGAAGCCAGCTTGCGCATGAAACCGGATATAATGAAATTGATGTGAAACTCGTGAATGCCGCTATAGTCGACACTAGAATCGATGGATATAAAGTTACAAATCCTATCGGATTCCAAGGAAAAGAAGTGGCTCTTAGTATTTTTAATGCGTTCGCACCGCTTGTTCATTTTGGTGCATTGCAGACCATTGCTGCAGAAATAGATCGTGAAATTTTGGCTATAACTGCAGAACCTTATGCATTAACCAGATGTCTTGGATATGAAGATAGCGGACAATTTGGAGCTATTTTTATAGACGTTGGAGCTGGTACTACGGATGTAGCTGTTGTACGAAATGGATCAGTTGAAGGAACAAAAATGTTTAATCTTGGTGGAAGAATGTTTACTAAACGTCTTGCACAAAGTTTGAATATTTCTTTTAAAGAAGCTGAAGAAATAAAATTAAATTATAGTGGTGATAATCTGGAAAGACAGTCTTATAAAATCGTTAGAGAAGCAATGCAAATGGATGCCGAAGTTTGGCTTTCTGGTGTCATTTTAAGCCTTGAGGAATTTGAGAATATGGAAGTTCTTCCTTCAAAGATTTTGTTGTCTGGAGGAGGTGCTCTTCTTCCTGAAATCAAAGAAGCTCTAGAAAGTCGCGATTGGGTGAAGTCTTTGAAATTTGCAAAGAAACCTCAGGTAAATTTCTTGCATCCAAAAATGATTATGAATATTACAGATGAAACTAAATCCCTTACTTCTGTTCAAGATACTATTCCAATGTCACTTGCGAATTTGGCTTTGGAATTTATGGGAGAAGAACCTTTGCCTTCAAAAGTTCTCAAAAAAGTTGTTCGTTTAATGCAAATATAATAAGCCTAAATGAGCAAACCAAAAAAACAAAAAGCGGATGACATAGAGAAGCTTCAAACTGAAATTAAGCAGGACACAAGCGATGAAATTGAAGCTGGAGTTGATGATTCCGAAGTCATTTCAAAGAAAAAAGTTATCTATGTAGAGATAGACGATGAGTTGAATATGGTTTTTGAAAAAGTTAAACATGTAAATGCCAGACACATTTACATTGTCATTCCTCAAAGAGCAATTCTTTTCCAAAGTGTTGTAAATTTAAAAATTCTAAAAAGGAAAGCCGAAGCGGATAATAAAAAAATATATTTCATTACTAATGATAAAAACGGAATTTATCTTTCTGAACAAGTTGGTATTCCTATATATGATAAAACAAGTGAAGACAAACCTTCGCTTTTTTCCACTGATGTAAATGATGATAAATTAAGAATAACTCCTTTAAAAGCCAGCGTTAATTCAATTGAAGATGAGGGCCCTTTGCGCTTAACAGAGCGAAAACTTTCAATTAGTGAAATCCTACGAAAAAATAAAGACAAGAAACGAGTGGAAGTTTCGAAAATAATTCAAAACAACAAACAGAAATTAAAAAACAATAAACCAAAGTTTGTAGTGATTGCTCCAAACCGTCATGCTTTAGTCGGACTTATTGTTGTATCTGTTTTCATATTATTGACTATTGTATATATAGCTTTACCAGGAGCTACCGTTTATTTGACTCCACAGGCTAGTGTCCTAGAGAAAGCCGTAAATATAACTATGGCTGATTATCAAAAAAATAAAATTGAATTAGAAACTCATCCTTATCACATGATCGCGAGTTATCCTATTTCAGTAACTATAAATAAGACACTCACCCATTATTCTACTGGTAAAAAAATGTCTAATCGTGGAGCAAATTCAAAAGGTAAAATAACTGTTTTCAACACTTCAGAAAATGATTGGCCACTTATTGCAAAGACAAGATTTCAAAACAATGACGGTATTATTTTCAGACTTTTGGCTCCAGTAGTGGTTCCAAAGGCTACAGCAAGTGGACCTGGCAAACTTGATGTAATGGTTGTTGCTGATGAAGTTGATGCATATGGTCAGGTAGTTGGAGACAGAGGAAATATTCCGCCAGCTAGATTTTTCTTACCAGGACTTCGCGAAGATAGTCGTAAAAATATTTATGCAGAAAGTAAGGAAGGAATGACAGGAGGAATTACTGATTATGTTCCTTATATTACAAAGGAAGATATTGAAACTGCAAAATCAGTATTAAAAGATGAAATTATAAATGAAGGCAAAAAAGCCCTTACAAAAGCCGTTGCAGACAAGAACAAAATCGTTGACGCTTCTTCTACATACGTATTACTTACTGGAGATAAATCTGTAAAAATCGGTGAAGTAAAAATATCAACTGATCCTTCTTTGGAAAATAAAGAAGTTCGTGATTTTCCTATCACAGGACAAATTGTTGTAAGTGGACTTTATTATGATCATGACGAGATGATAAAAATTCTTCAGGAAGAATTATTGATGAAAAAAAGTCCTCAAAAAGAATTGTTAAAAATAAATGATCAATCAATTACATATCAAATTTTTGAATGGGATGACACTCATGGAAAAGTCAAAGTTACCGCTAACATAAAAGGAATTGAGCAGTTCGCAATTGATCCTTCTACCGAAAATGGACAGAGGTTGTCGACAAAAATAAAAGAACACATTACAGGAAAAGGAATCGAAGAAGCTAAGCTATATATCCAAAATTTACCTGAGGTAAATAAAGTTGAAATAGAAAGTTGGCCATATTGGGCTCCTACCATTCCAAGCCTTCCGGATAATATTCAGTTTGAAATTAGGAACGCAATTAATGTAAAATAGGGTGGACGGTAATATGGTACTAGACTTCTCGATCGTTTTGTGTTATTATTTACCTTAGAAAAACAAATTTTTACATATAAAAATAAACTTTAAACAAAAAATAACATGAAGAATTCAGTTATTAAAACTGCCCTAAGCTATTTGGTATTAGCTTCTTTTGCTTTTACCAATTTATTTAGTACAACAGTTTTAGCTCTTGGTCCTGACAAAAATCCTGCTGACGTCACTATTCCTCCAGGTCCTACATTTAGTAATGTAAATGTAAATATGTACAAGGATTTCCCTGGTACTACTGGATTGTTAAGCTTTTTTGGAACTGATGGCATAGCATTGTTTGGACAAATCTATGGAGTTTTAAACAATGGGTTGGTCTTGAATTCAAGCACCGCAACAACTGTAATTAAAAAATTTGTAGTTAAAGCGGCTATTGATAAGAATGCCTTTGTTTCTTCTCAAGATGGAATCACTTCTATAAATTCTACAAGTGATAATCCTAAAGCTAAGTTTGAGATTTCTGACGTCCAAGATTACCCTCATGGAAGTATTATAGTTACACATACAGATTTAATAAAAAATTATATTGATGTTAATAGAGGGGGAACAAAAACTATAAGCGGTTATTTTGATAAGTCTACAAATACTAGTGCTGGATCTGCTGTTATAACTAGTCCTAATGGTGCAAGCGCGATTATTGCTACGAGTAATATTGACGATGTAAAAACTGGGGCTGGATTAAAAGTAGATGCTGGATTAAAAGTAGATGGCGTAAAAGGAGCTTTGATGTTATCACGTACCCCTGAGGGAATTTTCCCTAATATGGTAAGGATATTGATAAGTGACAAAGGTACTAGCGTTAGTAACGCTTTTAATGTTTTAGATTTTATAATTAATGCTAAGGATTCTTATTCTAGAAAGGTTCTCGTATCGTCTGCCGAGATTGTTAAGAATTATGTGGTAAAACATGTTCTTACTTATGTTGCAGGTGATGTAATAACAGCTGATAACAATGCCACTCTTGGACAATCAAGAACTTTTGGGAATATTTATGGAATAACTCCTCGTTTGATGTATAAGATTCCTACAAAGGCTGATTTTGAACTAGCTACTGAATCATCAGCTGTTCCTTATGATTATCCAGATGGATATAAGGATGCTTCTGGAAAAATCTCTGACAGGGTAGATGCGGTCGGACCTACAATCCTTACTGCTACTGGAACCCCTCAGAAATATGAAGATGCTTTGAAAATCATGAAAGATTATGAAGGAAGAAATGTTCCAGTAGAAACAAGTGCTGTTCTTGGAGCTGATGTTAATACCGAGTATAAGAAAATTGCTCCTGCTGCACAAGCTGCAGAACCAACAAAAATGGTATCAACTAGTGCATTCGTTGTAAAAACAGCTGCTCTTTTAACAGGAGGAACTCTAACAGGATCAACTTCAACTTATTATGTAGCCCCATCTCCTACTTTGGAGATTGCTCCTACATATAATTATGCTATTGTTCAGCCTGCTCCTGTTTTAGATGTCGCTGCTCCTACATATAATGCTGTTCAGCCTGTTACTGCTTTGGATACTGTTCAGCCTTCTAGTTTTAATGTTGCTCAGCCTACTACTACTTTGGATGTAGCCGCTCCTACATATAATACTTTTCAACCTACCTATGATGTTAATCTTACTGTTGCTCCTGTTATAAAAACTATAGATTCTACTCCTACTCTTAATACAGCTCTTTTGGATTCTTCTACAATTAAAGATGCTAATTTTGCTTCTTTACAATTTGATAGAAAAAAATTCATTCCAGTAAGTACTACTCCTATAATAAGTAAGGAAAAATATTCAAACTTTATCCTAAATGGAAGTGCTGAAATAGAGAGAGGACTTACTAATTTGGGTAGATTTATCTTTGTTGGTAATAAGGAGTATTTCTCTAATCCTTCAAATCATTTCTGGAACGAAGATAATCCTGATGAACTACCAAATGTACCTTTAATGTTAAAGGATAATGTAGATGTTACCGGCCCTACTGTGTTTACAGCAAGACAAGATCTTATTCCTGCTCTAGATAAATATGTTGTAAAAATTGGTCAGGATTGTAGAACTAAGTGTGAGGATAAATGTTCTAAGCCAAGAGATTATGGAACATATTTAGAGGAATTGATTTTGAAGAGAGAAACTGTAACTACTATAAACTCAACTATCGATACATCAACTAAATGTAATGCTGCAGACTGTTATAAAGATCTAAATTATACAAATTGTTTAGCTAATCCTCCATCTCAAGATCCAGACTGTTCTCAAGTTTTATCAAGATGTACTGAAAAGCTTTGTGCAACAATTCCTACTATAACTACAAAAACAACTACTAATGACAGACCAGTCGTAGATCAGACTTGTTATGATACTTGTTGGGAAGATTGTAGTTATGGAAGCAGAGGAAGTAATGACTGTGATCTTACTGCTTATAATACTTGTAAAGATGACGCTAAAAAGACTTATGATTCATGTACTACTAAGCCTGTGACGTATACCTATGGAGCAAAAGCTGTTACTCTTTATCCTTGTTTAGAAGCTTATAAGAAAGCCTTATCAGCATGTGATCCGACATGCGTAGACGTTCCTACAGATACTGTTACTATTTGTGGACCAACTTGTGATGATAAATTTAATACTTGTGTAAATGATGGATATAACTCTTGCTTAAAAGATTGTTCTGCTGGAAATACTGCAAATTTTGATCAGTGTAGAAGTGATTGTGACACTTCGAAATCTAATATGCCAGTAGCAACTGCTAACGGTGCTACAACTATCCTTAGTGTATGTACTGGACAAAAGAGCAGATGTATAGATAATTCCGCTTGTGTAAAGACTGATCCAACAAGTACAAGTACAACTTCAACAAGTACTACTGCTACTGCTGATGCTACTAAGGCAACAACTACTAACGCTACCGTTTCTACAGACATATTTACTAAAATCATATCCAGATTCTTTGGAGAATCTCAAAGTGAGAATTCTTGGTTGGGTATGGATAGAAATGAAGTTGGTGCAATTGGAAGCAAATTGTTCTTGAATTATGATTCTAATAATGGAGTTGTGGTTGGAGGAATTCCTACTTCTTTTGCATTGATTTGTGACGAAAATTATACTGCACCTAATACAAAAAACTTTCCTACTTTGACTCCATATGCTGCTACTTTGAAGCTATACAATTGTAATGTTATAGACAGTATGCTTACTGCTTTGTATACAAGTTCTACATCAAACGCATTAACAAAATTATTGGTTGCTTATGTAGGTGCTTACTCATATTCTGTTATTTCTGATCTTGGACTACGTAGCGATATAAATGACTTGTTTGGAATTAAGGATATCGCAGTTACAGGAGGTATTCCAAAGAATTTATATGTTACTGGTGCCGTATTCTCTGTAGCAGTATTAAGTGGCGCTGTGATGACTGGTACAGTAATGGCTGGAAATGTTAATACAACTGAACTTACAGTCAGCAGAATTAGATCTAACTCTGATACGATTCAGGTAGAGAAGAATCTTAATATAAATGGGAATTTGACTTTAAAAGGAATGCCTTTGGTAAAGGCTAAACAATCACCTACTCCTTTGTCGTTTACAGTTTATAGTAAAACTGGAGTTGCTATTATTAGAGATAGTTGTGAAGCAGGATATACATCTGCTATAGGATGTGGATTTAGCGGATTGAGATCTAACTGTAAAATTAATGGCTTATATCCTAGCGCTAATCAGTGTATAGCTAATATTACATGTCCTGTTATGACTAATGGATCTATCACACTCTATACTACATGTATTAAATAATAAGAAGATTTAATTCTAAGTTTCAAAAGGAGCCCGCCGAATGGCGGGCTCCTTTTTTTGTTCTATTTTTTAATCGTCATTCTACTTCTTTGTCCCAATATTTTTCACTGTATCTATTATGGCTTGTTTATCTATTGGTGGAGCACTTGGCATTGGAATTTGAGTTGGAACATCAATTGTTAGCTTGTCTGGCAGTGGAGAATTAAAAATATTATCAATTCTAAATTCTTCTGGATTATTGAATTTGCCATCTGCATCTGGCCTAGGAATATTTATCTTCACAGGAGGAACGTATTTGATATCTATTGGAAGATTTTTTGCCGCCTCAGTAAGGTCAATAGTCAAAGGCTTTGGCTGTTCCTTCTTGAAAAGACTACATCCACTCAATGACAATACACATACTAAACCGATAAGTAGAGGTTTTTTCATAAGTTGTTTTTTTAGGAATGGGTTTTGTTTTAATTGATACAAACTTAGTATAGAAATGCAAATTTTGCAAGCGTAGTGTGTATTTATGTCACTTCAGCACTTATCGTTCAAATATTTTATTCAATAAGCTTGGCGCCGCCACAAATTAGTTCAACTTTTTTATACAATCCCTGTTTAAAAACACTAAAAACCCGCTAACTAATTAGCAAAATAAGATTTCTATAACCCAAGCTGTTTTCTAATTTCTTCTGCCTTGCTTTGGTCATCTTTTTTCCTGCCTTCTTGAGCAATTTCTTCCTCTAAAGCCATCCATTCTTTGTAATGTTGATCAGCAAGTTTTTCAAGCTGAGGTATGTGTTTCTTTGAAAGAGCCGCGAACTTTTCTTTCTCTTCTTCAAAAATGTGAATAAGCTCATCTATTTGCTCCTGACGAAGCTTTGGAATAGTTTCTACAATCTTCTTTTTTTCATCTTTTGAAAGCGAAATTGAGCTCGCAAGAAGACGAATAAAATAATCTTCATCAAACCTTAAATTATTTGCAGGTGCTTTAATTCCTAATTTTGCCGGCAACTTAGCTCCAATTTGAAAATTTGCTGGAGTTGTATCCTCTGGTGGAGGAGTCGGCATTCCTTGTGGCGGAAATCCCGGTTGCATTGGACCCATTCCAGGCATCATTCCCCCTCCCATGTCGTATCCACCTTGTGGCGGATATGGATATGCTCCCTGTGGAGGCATTCCTTGTGGATAGCCTTGTGGCGGATATGGATAAGCTCCTTGTGGAGGCATTCCTTGTGGATAGCCTTGTGGCGGATATGGATAAGCCCCTTGTGGATTTATCCCTTGCGGATAGCCCTGTGGTGGCATTGGCATTCCGCTACCTTGTGGTATTCCTTGCGGCGGAATAGGCTGTTGGCCTGCTCCCTGCTGTGCTCCTCCTTGATCTTGCGGATTTTGAGTGTTCTGTGGATCCATATTTACAACTTAGTTATTTTAGTTTATTATATCCGACTTTTTAACCTTAAGCAACTATTTTATGGACATTTTATCTAAAAGTTTATAAGATTTCCACGTTTTCTTTCAAAAACCCCGAAAATGGGCGATTAGCTCAGTTGGCTAGAGCGTCCGCTTGACTTGCGGAAGGTCAGTGGTTCGAGCCCACTATCGCCCACCAAAAAGATAAATTTAGAAAAAATTTAAGATTTTTTAATGTTTGTCTGATTTAATTAAATTAATCGATTTTTATCCATTTTTATTTGCGCTAACAATGTTAGTGCGATATAATTATCTCATGACAACTTTAACTATTCGCATCGAGGAAGATTTGAAAACAAAAGCTTTTGATAAAGCCGAAAAGTTGGGCATTCCCCTAACATTAGTTGTAAAAAATGCCTTGAGAACTTTCATTGAAACTTCCAGGGTCGTTATTGGCGAACCTGAAACGGTTATTGTTACTCCACAGATTCAAAAAAAGATGGATGAAATCGGGAATCTAGTTCCTAAAAAATAATCCCGAGTGAAGCTTGTTCTCTCAAACTCCATTAGAAAGCTTGAATTTGAGCCTTTTCAAAAAACAGTCTTAGTAATGATTAGATTAAAAAATGACAAACAAATAGGAGCAAATATGACTATTAAAAATACTAAATTTAAAAAAGCTTTAGATAAAAATTTGAATTCAATTTTATCAGACTTAAATAGTGGAAATTTCGAAGAACATGAACTCTAGCAGGCATATACGCCGGCTTGACTTTCTACCCATTAAATGGCAAAATCTCTGTCTGTGTAAAATAATATATGGATACAATTTTGCCTGAACAACCAGATGTAGACTCTGAAACTTTGGACGCGCAGACTAATATTTCAGGACCAATTTCTGCTGTTGTTGCTGAAGATTCTAATATATCTGTCGCCTCTGCAACAATTTTTCCTGCGGATAATGAGGCTTCAGCGTTTTCCAAAACAATGGATCCTGACGAACTAGCTGCTGAATTTGGGTTGTCCACTCATTTTACTTCACGTCTAATTGACGAATTAGGCAAAAGAGAAACTGCCAATCCTTCTTCTATAACAACAGAAACAAGAGATTTACTTCAAGTATGTTCTGGATTATTCAAAGGAACTTCTACAAGAAGTCTTGGAGTTTATTTTCTTGGAGATGAAGATTCTTCACAGGAAGAATTTCTTGGAAGTGCAAAATCACATTTTTTGAAAATGAAAGAACTTTTGGGTGGCGACACTGCAAGATTTTTCAAAAGAGAAATATATTACAGACAAAGAATTGATGATACTCCGTACTACTTAGTTATAAGACGTGGATTTTTGGAAAATAATTGGGGAATAGAATTTGCTATTGGCACAGAGGAAGCAAACTGGCAAAGAACTGAAGACCTGGAAGACCAAAAAGATTTGGCTCGTATTGGAGTAAATTTTGATAACGACAGCGTCAGAATTGTAAATGTCGAAGGAGTAGAACATGCGAAAAAATTGATAAATAAACACATGCCAAAAACTTTGAGACATAAACCTTTAAATCTATTAATTTTATTGGTTGCCATGTGGGCTAATGAACAAGGATTCGGAAAAATTAAGGGAATACGCAATTCTCATCAAAAATATTTAGAAGGCAGACTTGATGCCGCCGGACAAGCGCTTTCTTATGAAAAAATATTCTCTGCCGTTGGAATGACTGTTCAAGGTGACGCATGGATGGGAGCTGATTCATCTGAATTCTACGATCAATTATTGGCACAATTAAGTCCTGCTCAAGCAGATGGATTTGATGATGTTTCTACTGCATTTGCCAGTTTAAAACCTTTAGACAGAAATGGAGATGAAACTTGGTCTGATTATCCTTTTTATTTAAGAGATGACGTGGAAGTTATTGGTCCACTTATGAACACTATTAGATATGACATTCGAAAACATCTTGCTGGATTTGGCCCTACAAGAGCACCAAAAAAGACTCCACATCAATAAATCTTTTGAAAATCTTCTGAAAGCCTAAGCCGCATTTAATATCTCTGCGACTGTCTCCGCCACATGATCTTCATGTAGAAAATTTGCATGAGTAACTGCTTTTTCTCTACGTAAAACCGCATTCAATAACGCTCCTTCGAGTATACTGCTTTCCCACGGCACAATTACGTCACTTACTGAACCGATCGAAACCGCTTTTCCTCTAATGTCCTGCCCAACCTTCGGCAACTCTCTTGATAAAACATGACTATATGGCGAAAGCTCTCGTAGAGCTTTATCGTCTTTTTTCAATAATGACAAAAGTCTTGCCATCATTGTGCCATTCCATGGAGTTCCTAAAGTAACAATACGTCCAATTCTCTCTTTGTCTTCTTCTGACAATCTCTCGCATGCTATTAATGCGATTATTCCTCCCATACTATGACATATGAGATTTACTGTATCTGCAGGACTATCTTCTATCTTTGTTTGAACAAACTCTGCAGATTCAAGTGTAGTTAAAGGCGTCCTGAGTCGTAAATCTTCATATGCATTGATTGCATGACTCTGAATATTATTTTCCTCCAAAGTCCTTCGTAGCGATGTAAAAGTGCTATTTCGTGAAGCGTATCCAGGAACAATTATATTTTCTGTTCCGTCATGAACTTGTGACCAGCCGTTTGATTTTTTCCCATTTTTGCCTTTTCTCCTTCCAATATCAACTCCCGCTAATGCCATTGCATAGCGAACATTCCCAAAAATATTTTCAACAGTTAACCAAGCATCTAAATCTTCTCTTGATGATATCTTCGGCCTATTTCCATTGTCGATAAAACTGACCCCTTCTGCTCCCAAAGTTTGCGTAACTACTTCTTTTAATCTATCTCTCATTATAGATTTTAAAGAATTTGATTTCGCGAATATTGGGTTTATATTAACACAAGAAAAAAATAAACATATTATTTACATCACGATGTGGTACGTATACATCATAGAGTGCTCTGACAAGACATTTTACACCGGTATTACAAGTGACATCCATCGCCGAATCGAAGAACACAACACCTCTCCAAAAGGGGCTAAATACACTAAAGGAAGACGTCCAGTCAAACTAGTATATTGCCGAAGAAAGAAAAATAAAATTACCGCTTCAAAAGAAGAATATCGGATAAAAAAATTAACACGAGAGGAAAAATTAAAGATGATTTTATCGACCTCTACGATGTCTTCTTTCGTACCAAACTTTATTGTTTGATCTACCTCTTGAGAAACTTCTTCTACCGGAATCTGCCGATCCAACGTTTTTCATTGGAAATGGATGATCTTCAATTACAGGAATTTCTTTGTTTATAAGTCTGTGAATACTTCTCAAGTATGATCTTTCTTCTGTATCGCAGAATGAAAGAGCAATTCCGCTTGCGCCAGCTCTACCCGTTCTACCAATACGATGAACGTATGTTTCTGGTTCGTTTGGAATTTCGAAGTTAATAACGTGTGATAAATTGTGAATATCTATTCCTCTTGAAGCTATATCTGTAGCAACTAAAATCTTTGTATGTTTTGCTTTGAAATTTTTCAAAGCTGTTTGTCTAGCATTTTGAGACTTATTTCCATGAATTGCTTCTGCTCTTATTCCAGCTTGCTGAATAAATTCCACAACTTTGTCGGCACCATGTTTTGTACGAGTGAATATCAATGCTGATGAAATGGATTGTTTCTGTAAAACATGAATTAGTAGAGATTTTTTATTCGATTTATCTACGTAATATAGTTCTTGTGTTACATTGTCTGCAGTAGGACGTTCTGGAGTCACTTCTACCTTTACCGGATTCACCAAAATACTTTTACTTAACTCTACTATTTCTGCCGGCATAGTAGCCGAGAAGAACAATGTCTGTCTTTTTGATGGAATTTTTGTGATGATCTTTTTCACATCGCGTATAAATCCCATATCTAGCATACGATCTGCCTCATCAAGAGTTAGTATTTTTACACGATCAAGATTTACAAATCTCTGATTCATCAAGTCCATCAATCTTCCTGGAGTAGCAATAAGTACATCAACTCCATCTCGAAGGGCTCTAACCTGAGAATGTTGACTCACTCCTCCGTATATAACAGCACTTCTAATTCTTGTATATTTTCCATATGCTATGAATTTCTCTGCTATTTGAACCGCTAGTTCTCTTGTAGGAGTTAAAATCAAAGCACGTATAGGTTTTCTGCCTTGTATTGGTCTCTGATCTGTTTCCAATAACTGCAAAATTGGTATCGCAAATGCAGCAGTTTTTCCTGTTCCAGTTTGTGCACAACCAATCAAATCCTTTCCTTCAAGCACAACAGGAATAGCTTGCAACTGAATAGGAGTAGGATTTGTGTATCCACCTTGTTTTATCGCATCAAGAATGCGAGGTATAATTTTTAAACTTTCGAACGTCATATAATTTTATAATAAATTTTTCCTCCCCCAGAAACCCGAGAAAGTGCAGCGATACTTGTTAATTTCCTTCTAATACCTGAATTGAAATATCTCCGCTAAGGCAACTACTCTACAATAAAAATTATCGGAAGTCAATTCTCGATTAGTGGACCACTAACTATTTCTATATTTTAGCTATTTTTACATTTGAGCCTAATTGTAATATGTCATTTTTTGGCCTTAATGACTTACGATTTCTACATTTGATCCTAATCTTGGGCTACCAATAGCTTCATGGCCGTTTTCTCTTGTAGCCGGATCACTCCATTTTCTAACTAGTTCAAAATATCCGGGACTATTTCCATCTGCCACATTTTGATAAATACCGAACTGCCCTGAATGTATTTCGTCTAAACAAGAAACAACTTTTGCCTTCACAATTTCAGATATTCCTGCGATCTTTAGACCTATATATCCTTCATTTTTGGCTTCTTCTATTTGTGCCCTTATAACTTCTTGATCTTTTGCGCGAAGTCTTATGTTTCCAAATTTGTCTACGTATGCTATTTCGAAAGGATTTTTCTGTTCTGGAATAATTTTTGGATCAACTCTCTTTAAGTGTTCCGGATGTTCGCATACACGAGCGATTATTGAGGATCTAAATTGTTCTCTATTTCCATTGAATACCGGATTTCCTTCGTTTGGTATTTCGAAAAGAGAAACTACCTTGTCTTTTATGTAAGTCAAAACATCTAGAGGTGTCGCATAAATTTCTACTCCGTTTTCTGTTACAGCAAGGTAAAAATTTTCTCCGTTCTTATGTTCGTCTGTACGTGGAGCTGAATTTGCTATCACTCGAACTGTTCCTTCTTTGAATTTTTGCTCTGCGGCTAGTACGTTTTGATGTGGTTTTCTGCCTAACGCTTCAGCTCGCGCTATTGATTGTGCAATTTCTTCATCAGCGTTTGTTTTTAATTGGTGAATCAGTTCAACTCCATAAGTTCCTAGAGTTAGATTGTTGTCTATTCCGTGTCTGGTGTCTTGCGGCCTTAGATGACGATAATCCGTCGTTATTTCCGCATCGTAATCCCCTTCGTCGGTCAATGTGTCACTGAAAACATGAAGAGCTAATGTTGGTTTATCTAATGTTTCTTGTTCAAATGTATTTAATTCTGACATAATTGTTGTTTTGTATTAAAAAATAAAAGCTTCTCTTGAAAGATTTTGGCGACGAAAGCTTTTATTTTGCGCTCTTATAGTGCGCTTGAAGCTCTCGCCGCCAGCGCATTATCATGGAAATGTTCTGTATTATTTTGATTGTGTTCATTTTTTTGGATTAAAAAAATGCCCTCATTCGTGAGAGCTTTTATGTTTTTATATAGATCAAAACATCGGCTCTCTTATGAGAGCATCATCATTGATCTATTTGTGTCGAAATTGAAATTCATATTTATGATTACGAATAATTTATATATTTTTTTATAATAGTGGTCAATATTTATTTTCAATAAACAGCCTTCAAATAGCAATCTTCACAAAGAATTTTTTCATATTCCCAATCTTCTGGATAGTAAGTTGTTATTGTCTTTTTGCATTGCAAACATTCCACTTTTCTTTGATTTGTTGGGACTAATGTCTTGAAACGAGATGTATTCCTTTTTTCCGGATAATAAATTGGAAGAGGAATATTATGTCTTCTGTAAAAGTCTAATTCCTGTTTGATGAAAGTGTAAGTTTTGCCTGTATCTGCACAATTTATCGGCTTCCCTATAACATCATCCACTATATCAATCGAGTGATCCGGTAGAGTTTTTGCATCTATTCCAGTCTTTGAAATTGGCGGTTCTTTTTCAAAAAATCCACCTTTTTCTGAAATAGATTTTTCAGTTTCATCATAATAAAAAGATCCTAATGAAAGATTGAATCCGTTATATGCAAATCTGTACTGAAAAAACTTCCCCCATTCCCCATTTGTTTGCATATTTTTGATTAATTTTCCTACTAATTTTGCATAATCTTCTTTCGAATATTGTTTATTTAAAATGCAATATTCTTTCCTTTTTAATCCGACACATCCAAATAAATTACTACTATTGAAGCATTGATCAATGTACATAGAATCATGGCAATCTACCGAAAAAATCCCAAAAGAAACCCTATTTAAATCTGTCGATTGAGTAATTTGATACGACAACTCTCCCCTATAAAGTCCCACCATATCCTGACAGTTTTTTGTACTCGGACATCTAAATACATATGAGCAATCTTCGCTATCCTCTAAGAAAAATACACCGTTACAGTTTTTACAATTAGTAATATAATTACCTGAACAATTTTGAGTATTTAGATTAAAATCATGTTTATGAACTGCCTGTTTTTTTATATTGTCTCTGAATTCTTTTTTAAATTTTTCTAAACTCTTTCTAGAACCGAGATCGAAACTTTTCATAAGAGATTCAAAATCTTCTTTTGAATATGCCTTATTCAAAATGTGATAGCTTTTATTTCTCAAATTCCAGCACATAAAACAGCTATTACATCCACGACAATCATACAAAAACCATGAATCACTACATCCAGTACAATCATGTGAAAACTTCTGATTAAAGCCATTCCAGCAATATGTACACTCATAACATTTCTCCATGTCGTAGCAATAAGTAATATCGATACAGTCATGGCATCTTATATTTCTATATACATAATAAACATCTTCACATGCTGCCATAGATCGACTCAAATATGCATTCTTGCAGTCCCAAACGTCATCAGCGTAATCACAATTTTCATTATTCTTACCTAATTGATGGAAATGTGGAGTCTTGCACTGCAATTCATAAAATTGATCAAAAAAAGATTTTTCAAAATCTATATCCATACTTAAAGCCTCCCATTTATCTGAGAACCAATGATCTCTCTTGTATACTGGGAATCTGCAATCCGGCGAATAAGTAGATATAATATTTTCTCCGGAAAAATCACATTTTCTTTTTTGCAAAATACCATATGGCCAAAATGCAAGAAGGTGTTTTCGCCTACAAGAAGCGCAATCTATCGGTTCAGGGATTAAAAACTTTTCACCATTTATGTTCGGTGAAATTTTGTCATAGAACTCTAAATCGCCTTTTTCAATGACGAAAAGTTTTCCACAAGATTGGCACGACTTTTGCATACTATTCAATTTCGTAAGTAACGCTTACAGAAAGATTAAGCTCTTTGCTTCCTGGCTGAATTGTAGGTACTGGAGCAGAGTCTACAGCCATTGCTTTTGCTTCCATTGCATAGTTTGCATACATTGGCGGCTGATATCCTGCGTCTTCAGAGAAAGTCACTACACGTCCTAGATTTACTCCTGCTGCGTTAGCCATTTCTTGAGCTTTTGCCTTTGCTGCATCAAATGCTTTTTGACGAGCTTCTTTTTTTATCTTTGTCATGTCGTCTACATCAAAACTCAACTGTCCAACTTGGTTTGCACCGCTTGAAATACCAGTATCAAGAACGTCTTCTACTTTTGTAAGATCTCTTACTTTTACAACTATTTCCTGATTAAGAGTATATCCTGTTATTTTTGGAGATCTATAATTTTCATAACTATAATTTGGATAAAGACTGTATTGAGATGAAGTTATATCTTTGTCTTGTATGCCTAGTTTTTTCATTGCATCAATTACTTTAGTCATTTTTTCATTTCCTTCTTTTGTAACAGCTTTTACAGTAGTTCCATTCGCTACAACTGCTAAATTTACGATAGCGATATCTGGACGAGCTGTAATTTTGCCCTCAGCAGAAACTGTAATAGTTCGTGCATATGGCTGACTTGTTACTTCTGCTCTTATATTTTTGAACCATGCTGATCCACCAAATAAACCTGATAACAAATATATTGTTGCAGCTATAAAAAATGCTGCAATTGCATACGTTGCCAAGTGTTTTGACAAAGAGTTTTCCATATTTTTTTTGTTAAAAAAATGTTACGTCTAATTCTATATTACGGCTCTTAAGTTATTCAACTAGAAAGGCTTGCAGAATTTAAGTTTTTTTAATGTTTGGGTGATATGCTCTGGACATGATTTTTAATTATATAAAAACTATTATTTTAGATTTGCTCTTCCCTAAGGCCTGTTTGGGTTGTCAAAAAGACGGAGACTTGATTTGCACGGAATGTTTGAACAAGATTTCTTTCTTGAATTATCAAAAATGTCCATCTTGCAAAAAATTGAATAATATTGGGGATTTCTGTTCTCAAAAATGTAAAAATAATTTTTATTTTGATCAATTAATAGTTTCTACCTCTTATGGAAAAGAAGAAGTTGTTCGAAAAATCATTATTGCGTTCAAGTATAAATTTTCTGAGGAATTAGCAGAAATTTTGGGAGAAATTTTAAAGACTCAATATGTGTACTTCTCACAATACGATTTACATCTAAGGGATGCTGTTTTTGTCCCTGTCCCTCTTCACAAAAAAAGACTTAAATTCAGAGGATTTAACCAATCTTTACTCCTAGCAAATTACTTAAAAAAAGCTTTGAACTCTGATCCACTTCTAGAAAATATTTTTCAAAATATTGAAGTATGTGACTGCTTACTCCGAAAAAAATATTCTTCCGAACAAGCTAAGCTTTCTCGTGTTAACAGGCTTAAAAACTTAACAGATTCTTTTTCCATAAAACCTGATTTTGAAAAAGCAATAAAACACAAATCTGTTGTTTTAATTGATGACGTTGCAACAACTTGTTCCACTTTAAATGAATGCAGTAAAGTTCTAAAAAAGGCCCAAACAACTCATATTTCTGGCCTCGTAGTTGCTAGAGGATAGATTTACTTTTAAAAGTCTGCTAGTATGGGTCCGCTAATTTTTCATTTATGCAAATAGGAATAGATGCATCTAGGTATAGGGCTACAGACGCCACAGGAGTTGAATGGTATAGCTACCACATAATCAATGCGTTGATAGACAAGGTTTTGAATCTTGATACCAACACTGACAATTTCATTCTGTATTCTCCTTCTCATCTTAAGCTCGAGAAAAAAACAGCTGAACTTATTGAAAGTAAACCTGACAGAATTTTGCAAAAAGTTTTAAAGGCTAAGCGTTTGTGGACTATTTGGAGACTCTCAAGAGAAATGGCTAAACATCCACCTCAGATCCTTTTTGTTCCTTCTCATGTTTTACCCCTTACAAGACCGAAACATAGCATAATTACGATTCACGATTTGGCATTTAAATATTTGAAAAATTCTTATACTTTTTTCCAATATAGATATCTGGAATGGAGTACTAAATATGCGGTTAAACATGCTACAAAAATTATTACTCCAAGTAATTCAACTCTTGAAGACTTGGTACTTTTTTACAAATGCCCAAGAGATAAAATAGTTGTAATCCCTCATGGGTTTACTGCTCCAAAAATTAGTAGAAAAAAAGTTTTAGATGACCCTTTTGATAATTTTGAAATTTTCAAATATTTCAAAATAAACAAAGATACAAAATATCTTCTATTTATTGGTAGGTTAGAGAGCAAAAAAAATCTTGAAAGACTTATTAAAGCTTTTGAAAAATTTGAAAACGTACATCCAGAATATAAGCTTATTCTTGCTGGAAAACGAGGACTTGGTTTCGACAAAATAATGCAACTTGTAAATGAATTACAATTAAACGAAAAAATAATAATGCCTGGATATATAAACGAATCAGAAAAAGATGTTTTGTATAAACATTGTCAGGCATTCGTATTTCCTTCTTTGTATGAGGGCTTTGGGATGCCAGTTTTAGAAGCATTCTATTACAAAAAACCTGTACTTACTTCCCAAACATCATCTTTGCAGGAAGTAGCAAAAGACGCTGCACATTATTGTGATCCTTATGATATTGAATCTATAGAACTTGGACTACATAAAATAACTGGAGACGAGCAGTATGCTAAAAATCTTGTATCCCTTGGGACTAAACGTTTAGAAGATTTTTCTTGGTCTGACACTGCAACCCGTACGCTTCTTGCATTAAAAGAAGTTAATTTATAAGTATGGATAATAAGCAAATCGCAGGTATCTTTAGCGAAATGGCAGATATCCTTGATATACAAGGTGAGTCTATTTTTCGAATAAATGCTTATAGAAGAGGAGCTATCAATATTTTGAATTCTCCTTTAGATTTACGAGATGTAGTAGATAACAATCCTAAAGAACTTGAAAGTATTCCTGGGATAGGAGAAGGGCTTAGAAAAAAAATCATTGAACTTGTACAAACCGGTCAATGTAAGGAACATGAAGACATTAAAAAAGGCTTTCCAGAAGGACTTCTTGATATTTTACGACTACGTGGAGTTGGCCCAAAAAGAGTAAAACTTTTATATTCTGAACTTAGAATAAAAGATATTCCTGAATTAAAAAAAGCTGCCGAAGCTCACATGATCAGAGAAATTCCCGGGATGGGGCCAAAAAGCGAAGAAGATATTTTGAGAGCCATTGATGAACATGCGAATTTTTCAACAGACAGAATGATAATCAGTGAAGCCTTAGAAGAAGCAATTCACATTATTAATTACATGAAGAAATGTGAAATAATTGAAAAAATCGAATATGCTGGCAGTCTTCGAAGATGGCAGGAAACAATTGGAGACATAGACATTCTAGTAACTGTAAAAAACGCTGAAAAAAGCCATGAATCAGTGATGAATCATTTTATAAAATATTCTGAAGTTTCAAAAATAATTGCTCAAGGCGATACAAAATCCAGTGTTGCATTACTAAGTGGCATAGACGTTGACTTGAGAGTTGTAGACAGTAAATGTTTTGGTGCGGCAATGCATTATTTCACTGGCAGCAAAGCTCATAATATAAAAATTAGAGATTTAGCAAAAAGGAAAGGGCTAAAAGTTAGTGAATATGGTGTATTTAAGGGAGAAAAACTCATTGGAGGAAAAGATGAAAAAGATATTTTTAAACACGTTGGACTTCCATATATAATTCCTGAAATAAGAAAAGATGACGGCGAAGTTGAATATGGACTTAAAAACGGGAAATTTCCAAACTTCGTAGAACTAGCAGACATCAAAGGTGACTTACATTGTCACAGTACATACAGTGATGGAAGTAATAGTATTGATGAATTGGCTGAAGCTTTCATGAAAAAAGGTTATGAATATTTTGCTATTTCTGATCACTCATCAGTTCTTGGAGTTACGCAAGGAATGGGCAAAAACGACATAAAACAACAATGGATCGAAGTCGATAAATTGAACAAAAAATATAAAGGTAAATTTAAAATTTTAAAGAGTGCTGAAGTGGATATTCTCAAAGACGGATCTTTAGATTTCGACAACGAGATTCTAAAAAAATTAGATTTCGTTATCATAAGCGCCCATATGTACGGTCGACTTCCAGCTGAAGAGCAAACCAAAAGATTGATCGCCGCCATAGAAAATCCATACTCAAGAATTCTTGGTCATCCTACCGGGAGACTAATAAATAGAAGGGCTCCTCAAGAATTCGACATGACGAAAATCATCGACGCGTGTGTAAAAAACAATGTCTGTTTAGAAATTAATTCAAATCCATTAAGACTCGATCTTGCTGATAAATACGTAAGAATCGCAAAAGACAAAGGCGCAAAATTTGTTATAAATACAGACTCCCATGATATTCCTCAAATGGATTTTATTAAGTATGGTGTTGGAATAGCAAGACGCGGATGGTTAACACCAAAAGATGTTTTGAATACATATTCATTGGATGGTTTGACAAAGTATTTCAACTCAATATACTGATTTCGTTAGATAAATAACTCATTCTATATGAAAAAAATGTTTTCTCTCCTGCTTTTAGTATCTATTTTTGTATTCGCAGGCTGTTCGTTAAAAACCCTTATTAGAGATGAAAAAGCTGATTATACAGCGGCTATGATAGAAGCTGGATGTACTACTTTCAGTGCTTCTGACCTAACTGCAGAAAAAGTAAAAACTGATATTCAAACAGCATTCACAAAATATGGGTTCGATGTTTCTGATGATGCTAAAATGAAAGCTTTAAATGATAAATATTTGGCAGATAAAGAAGTTAAAGCTGCTATTTTGAAAGGGGTAACAGATTGTGGAAAAGATGTTCCTGGTTTGAATAAAATTCCTGAAAAAATAAATCCAGATACTGAAATTACGCCTCCATCGACTTCCCCAACAACTCCTGAGAAACCTCTTGATGTAAAAGCACCAGCGGTTCCAGCAGTTAAATAAAACTAAACAGGAAATGAAAGTTGCAATCGTACATGATTTTTTGGTCAAGCTCGGAGGAGCTGAGCGTGTTGTAAAGGCTATTTCCGATATGTTTCCCGAAGCTCCAATTTATTCGCTTGTTTATGATGAAAATGCTGTCGGAAAAGTATTTCCAAAAGATAAAGTTAAGACTTCTTTTATACAGGATTATCCAAAATTCATTCGAAAAAGATATCAGTTTCTTATTCCAAAAATGCCTAGAGCCATAGAGGAATTAAACTTTGAAGAATATGATTTAGTGATTAGTTCCAACACAGCTTTTAGTCATGGGATTATTACTCCTGTAAAAACAAAACACGTTTGTTATTGTCATTCCCCTATGCGCTACGCTTGGGACTGGACTAATGAATATAGAAAAGAACACAACATTTCAGGCATAAAAAATCTTTTATATACGCCTCTTTTGAAATATCTTCGAGAATGGGATATTATCGCAGCAGACAGACCAAATCTATACATCGCAAATTCTAAAAATGTTCAAAGCCGAATAAAAAAATATTATAAACAAGATAGTTCTGTTGTTTATCCTCCCGTAGATACCGGAAGGTTTCGTATCGGACATAATAATGAAAATTATTTCCTGATTGTTTCTACTCTAAGCCCTTATAAGAGAATCGATTTAGCTGTTCAATTGTTTAATAAACTTGGAAGAAAACTTGTTATTATCGGAGAAGGATCACATCGCAAATATTTGGAAAGTATTGCCGGTGACAATATAGATTTTTTGGGATTCAAGGATGATTCTGTCGTAAGAGAATATATGGAAAGTTGCAGAGCTTTTATTTTTCCTGGAGAAGAAGATTTTGGGATTACTCCTGTAGAAGCTATGGCTTGTGGAAAGCCAGTATTAGCTTATGGAAGAGGTGGAGTGATGGAAACTGTTATTCCTGGAGTTACAGGAGAGTTTTTCTTTGAGGATGATGTAGCCTCCATGGAAGATGGGCTTGCAAGGCTTCTATATAATGAAAAGTCCTATAAGCCAATAAAGATTCGTGACCATGCTAAAAATTTTTCAAGTGAAATATTTGAAAATAACTTTAAAAAAGCTTTGAGGTCGTGTTAGTATTAGTCTCCAATTATTTTTTATATGTCAGAGGTTTCTTTGTATCGCAAATATAGACCGCATAATTTTGATAATTTGGTCGGTCAGGACAATATCAAAACAACGCTTGTAAATGCCCTAAAACTCAATAGAGTTTCTCATGCATATTTGTTTGCAGGACCTAGGGGAACCGGGAAAACTTCTACCGCTAGACTGCTTGCGAAAGCTTTAAACTGCTTAAATTTGGGTGATGGATATGAACCATGTAATACGTGCGAATTTTGCGAAGATGTTAACAATGGAAGACTTATAGATTTGATAGAAATCGATGCCGCATCAAATCGTGGAATTGATGAAGTTAGAGATTTAAAGGAAAAAATAACTTTTTCTCCTAGTAGAAGTAAATATAAAATTTATATCATAGATGAGGTCCACATGATGACTAAAGAGGCATTTAATGCCTTATTAAAGACCTTGGAGGAGCCTCCTGATCACGCATATTTTATATTGGCTACGACTGAAGTTCATAAAATTCCGGAAACAATTATTTCTCGTTGTCAGCGTTTTGATTTCAGAAGAATCACAAAAAAAGCTTTGATGACTCGTCTGAGTTTTATTGCTCAAAAAGAAGAAGTTGCTGCAGATGACAATGCTTTGGAATTGATAAGTAGATATGTAGATGGAGGGCTTAGAGATGCAATCGGATTATTTGAACAATTGACTGTTGATGGAAAACTTACTTTAACTCATGTACAAGAAATTTTGGGCATTAGCAGTGCAAATTTACTTGATAGCTTGCTTGATACTTTACTTTCACATGATACAAAAGGTGCTCTAAAAATTATTAATGAAATTCATAGTCAAGGTAGTGACTTAAGGCAATTTTTACATGAGTTTGTAGATATTGTTCGCGAAAAAATGATTGAGAGTGTGCACAAAGAAGACTTGGCTCAAGTTCATATGTACATCAGAATGATAGAAATTTTGCAAGAAGCTCAGCTAAGAATTGATCCAGATATCCCTCAACTTCCACTAGAAATGGCTGTAATTAAAATAACTTCACCTTCTACATCAAACCCAGTAGAAGTGACTATTTCAAAGAAAAAAGAAGAAGAAAAACCTCTTCCTCCAAAAACAACTAAATCAGAAATAGAAGTAAAACAAGAAGCTCCTAAGCCTAAGGAAGTCGAAAAAGAATCAGAAAGTGAACCTGTATCTCCATTAACTATCGCATATCTTAAAGAAAAATGGCCAAGAATTACTGAACGAGTTAAACGTCCTTCTCTCAAAATGTCTTTGCGTAGCGGAGAACCTGTGATGGTGGAAGGAATAAGCATCACTGTTCAATTCGCAAATAAATTCCATAAAGATAAAGTTATGGAACATGACAATCGTTCTGAACTAGAAGAGATAATTAAGGAAATGTTCAACAGCCCTGTTAAAATTGCAACAATTGTAAAAGAGTTGGATATAAAATCTGTAATAGAAGATGCTCCTTCCTCTAATGCAGCTCCTGGAAATGATATGGACGATAAAGCTTTAGAAATATTTGGTGGAGAGATGGAAAACCTATAGGAGTTTCTCGCCCGGGACCTGCAAGACCCGTTGCTCGAAACGCTTTTGTTTATAGTAACTTTCTAAATTCATCCTCTGTTAGAATTTTCACTCCAAGTTTTTCGGCGTCTTTTAGTTTTGAGCCCGGTTCTTCGCCTACTATTAGGAAGTTTGTATCTTTTGTGACTGAAGAGTGCACCTTTCCCCCATTCTGCTTAATTACGTCCTTTATTTGGTCTCTTGTGAAGTCTTTTAGCGATCCTGTCACTACGAAACTTTTACCATTTAGCTTGCCGGTGGATTTTAAAGATTCAGTCTCTAGTATTATCCCGACTTTGTATAATTTTTCTAAATATTTTTGATTGTTCTTGTGTGTAAACCATTCGTGAATTATTTTTCCGGTTTTTTCTCCAACTCCATCAATATTTATTATGTCTTCAGAAGTGAGACTGTTCATTGTTTCAATTAGATCTAAAATTGAAAATTCTTCTTTTTGTTCAGATTCCTCTCCTTCTCCAAACAAACTTTCCTGTTTAGATTTTTTCTTATATCTTTCAATTTTTTGAGTCGAGGTTTTCTTTTTAGTTAATATAAATTTTGCGAGATCATAACTACTTTGTTCTCCCAAAAATCTAATTCCTAAAGCGTAAATAAAATGGTCTAGAGAGACGGTTTTTGCCTTTTCTATGCTTGTAATTAAGTTGTCTGCTCTTTTATCTTGAAATAAATCTAGAGTTAATAGATCTTCTCTTGTTAATCTAAAAATATCCGCAGGATCTTGAATAACTCCCTCGTCTATAAGTTGCATTGAGAGTTTGTCTCCAAGTCCAATTATGTTGAATGCTTTTTGAGAAACGAAATGACTTAGTCCTTCTTTTTGCACAGCATAACAATCTATATTTGTGCAGCGATATGCAGATTCTCCTTCTTTTCTTTCTATCGGACTTTCACATACGGGACATATTTTTGGAAATTTAAATTGTTTTTCTTTTCCTGTTCTAAGATCTTTTAAAACTTCTACAACTTCTGGAATTACGTCTCCAGCTTTTTGAATAATTACAGTATCTCCAATACGAATATCTTTCTTTTGAATTTCATCTTCGTTGTGCAAAGTCGCTCTGGAAACAGTTGAACCGGCTACTAAAGTTGGCTTCATCACTGCTACTGGAGTGATTGCTCCGGTTCGTCCAACCTGTAAAATAATATCTAAAATTTGTGTACTTACTTGTTCTGCCGGAAATTTATAAGCGATTGCATATCTTGGAGCTTTTGCTGTGAATCCCATGACATCTTGCTGTTTGAAATCGTTAACTTTTACTACAATTCCATCAATTTCATATGGCAAATTTTGCCTTTTCTGATGCCAACTTTTGCAATATTTTATAACTTCTTCGATTGTTGATAATTTCCTATAATGTTCACACACTTTTAATCCTAATTTTTGAAAAGTTTTTAGTGTTTCTTCCTGACTTTTTACATTTTCTGGAAGTGTATTTTTATCTACATGATAAAAAAACATTTCCAAATTTCTACTGGCTGTAATTTGCGGATCTAGTTGACGAACGCTTCCTGCTGCGGCATTTCGAGGGTTCGCAAATCCTTCTAATTTTTCAAAACTCTTTTTTGGCATATACACTTCTCCGGAAACTTCTAGATCTATTGATTCATTTAATCGAAGTGGAATACTCTCTATCGTTCTAATTGCGTGAGTTACGTCTTCTCCAAATTCTCCGTCTCCTCTGGTAAGAGCTTTCTCAAAAATTCCTTTTTTGTACTGAATTGTTATGTTTAATCCATCAATCTTTAGCTCACAAACAAACTCAATTTTCCTGTCTACAAGCTTACTAATTCGTTCATACCATTCTATTATTTCTTCCTCGCTAAACACGTCTGAAAGACTTTTTTTTGCAGTAAGGTGTTTTATTTTTGCAAATTTTCCAGAAAGTACGCTTCCGACTCTCTGAGTTGGAGAATCTTTTGTTATAAATTGTGGATATTTGGCTTCCAGTTCAATCAATTCCCTTTTTAAAGAATCTCTAACTGATTCTTTTACTTCAGATTCATCAAGTACAAAATATTTGTAATTAAGTTCTAATATTTTTTCTTTTAATTTCTCTATTCTGATTTTCGCTTCTTTCTCGTCCATGGATATTGAGTTTTACCCTAAAAAATGCTATAATTTATCGATCAAAGACATTTTAATTGTTTTATCTAACCTTGCAAGGAAATGATGACTCAAGATAACCATACAGCGGCATCTCAAATTACTTCCGACATTCAAACTGGAATGCACATGGATAAAGAGACTCAAGATCTCTTAAATAAGCCACTTCAGCTATCTGAAGGCATGGATCCAAAAGACAGAGAGTTTCTTGAACTTATTGTTAGATTGGTCAATGAAGGCAAAATTAATCTTTATGGACCAAGTACACTTATTAATTCCGAAGTTTATAATAAATTGGATTTTGAAAAACAAGGAAAAGCTGATTTTGAGTCAGTTAATCTACTTGCTGCAATTAGAGAAATAAAAGGGCTTTATGATGCAGGATATGCAGAAACTTACCAAGTTATTAATTTAGTTCATCGTTTAAGAGATACAAAAGAACGTTTAGAAATTGAAGGTGGAGATTTATTTATAATCTAAATTAAATGGCCTCAGATAAGGATCCAGTACAATCAGAACCTAAATCAACTGAAACACCTACAGATCTTAAGGCGGCTCCTCCCGTTGCTCCTCAAGTGGCTCCAAAAACTGGTGTTGCTACAGTAGATCCGTCTATTGATGCTACTAATAAACCTGGTGAAGATAATGCCGCTGTTTTGAAAAGCGATCAGGCTAAACTTGATGCTGCAAAAACAGCAAGTGACGCTCCAAAAACTGACACTCCCTCCAAAACTGACGGAAAAGATGCTGCAAAAACAGCAAGTGACGCTCCAAAAACTGACACTCCCTCCAAAACTGACGGAAAAGATGCTCCTAAGTCTGACCCAAACAGTCTTCCTCCTGGCCCTGGAAGAGATATGTATGAACAAGTTAAAAAAATGGTTGGAGAAAACCCTTCTCCTCTTGGAACGGTATTTTTGGTTATTGCAAGAATGATGGCTAAATTAGACCTAGCTTTTAGTGAATGGGGAGATGGATTTGATAAGGGTTTAGATAAAGGAGATTTAGCAAAAGAAAAAGTGTCTGATGTAAATAAATTGAAAGATAAATTAAAAGGACAATTTTCTAAACAAGTTGATCCAAAAGAATATGAAAACCTTGGCTCAGAAGAATCTTCTGCTAAGTATGTTTCTCAATTATTGGGAATTGAACCTGTTGCTGGAAATTCACTAGTTTTGGCTGCAAAATTGAAGCATTTGGATCCTAGTAAAGATGACCTTGGATATGAAAGTACCACTCTTGATAATCTCCAGAAAAAAGTTATAAAAAAAGGGACTATTGCCATTTTTAAAACAAAATTTATTGGTGGCCAAAAAATAGTTGCAATTGCAACTGGAAATAACGATGAATTTCAATATTACAATTCATCTACAAATAAAGTTGATAGTTTTTATATAAATAAGACTGAAGGCGAAGGATCGTCAGTTATTACAACTTCAAACTTTGTAGCGGCTTATGAACCTTTAACTGGGGCTGAAAGTGAAATAGCAAAGGCTGACAAAGAAAAAACAGAAGAAGAAAAAAAGACTAGAGTTGATGAATTAAAAGCTGATAAAGAAAGTCCTTTCAAAACGATGAAGGAATTTGAAGGACACAGAAAATTCACAAGTGTAATGAAAGAATTAATCAAGAAAGTGTCTGAAGAGAAACTAAAAGTTGCTGTTACAGAAAAAGAAGGAGCTTATATCCTTATACTTTTAAGTCTTTTTCCTTCTATCTTGGCATATGGAACAGAATTGTCCCAAAAACTTAAAGGTTCTATCGTCAATTATAATGAAACAGATAAAGGTAATATGTTAAAAGGAATTGAAGAGTTTGATGCCCAACTTAATGAAATTAATGGCGTTGTACGTTCTTCTTTCCCTGAAGCATTTGATCCTAAGTTGTTAACTAATGCACTTTCATCACCTAAAAATCCTTTAACTCCTGAACAAGAAAAAGGAAATTTTGAATTTACTGCTAAATATCTAGATATGGTCAAAACAATTGATGCAAAACTGTATGAAGATCATAAAGCGTATATAATTTCACTTGCTAAGCAAAATCCAGAATTTAAAGCCTTGTTAGAAAAATACAACTTGCTATAATTACTAAGAAATAAACAAAATAATGACGGATACAACAAATACAACAACAAATCCACCTGCAGATATCGTAGTCGATAAAAATAAATCTGCTGAACAGTATATAAAAGATGCTGAAGCCAAATATATAGTTCCTAACTTGGTTAGAGAGAAGTTTGCTGACCTTGTTAAACTTATTTACGAAACAGAATCAATGAATACAGAGGAAAGAGAATATTGGATGCAAATAATGCCAATAATGACAGAAGATCAGATCGTAAAATTTAGAGAGATATTAGTAAATGAGAAGAATGAATTAGCTAAGTTGGACAAGGAATATGAGGATGAAATGTCTAAGATAAATAAGAAACACATGAAAGATATAGACGAAGCCCAATTCAAAGAGAAGATGCAGACAATTAAAAACGCTGAAGCAAAAGATCAAAGTGGAGAAAAAGATAAGGAAGCAAACCTTCTAGATCAGTTGAACAACCTTTAAGAAGCTACGCAGTCTTTATTTCGTCGTATCTACCACTTTTACGCTTTCTTCTTGTACTGGCTTTGCCACTACTATAAGCCTTCGAAGATTTGTTCCAACCGGCGTACAAGTGATCAAAGTAAGTCTTTGTTCAGGAGTTTGTTTTAGTACATCAATATTGTCTGGCTGGACTTCTTTCTTTTCTGTAACTTCGTATATGTATTTTTCCTGTTCGTAATAAATTACGATCTTGTCACCTATATTTACCTGATGTAATAGCGCAAAAACGTCCTTAAATCTTCCTGGATCCCAAGGAAAATATGAACTATGTCCTGTAATAACAGTGTTTCCATTTTCGCCAGGAAGAGACGTTCCTGGGTAATGCACTACTCCACTCTCAAGAGCTTTTTGCATGTCTTTTTCTAGGGCATTCCAATCATGAGCAAGTAGGTTTTTACTGCTAACTCTTGCTATAGGAATGTTCTTATTAATTCTTGGAATAATAATTCTATTATCAATTGGCGTAACTTCTAAAGCTAATGCCGGAATCTGTTTTTTCTGTAATTCTATATTTGAACTCGTCTTCAACTGTTTACCAGAAACAGCTCCATTTGAAGGATTGTCAGCCAAATTATTCAGTTCAGCTTCTGTACTTTGAACATTTCCAAAATATTTATTCCATGAATTTTCAGCAATTTGGTAGTATGCAGAATAATTTAGAAGAAAAAATCCTATTACTAAAATCAAAGCACTCGCAAATATTTGTTTAGCAATATCGATAAATACCGATTTAGCATTTCTGTCATCCTTTGGCAAAAGATCTAAAAGCTTTTCTTCGTGTGTTTTTTGGTGAGGAGCTTCTTCTTTTTTGTGCACATTATGATTTGAAGGTAAATCTTTCTTTATATCCTCATCAATATGAATTTTGAAAAACTCTTGCCCTTCAATTTTTTTGGCATGATCTAAATGATTATATACAATTTCCTCCTCTCTGAACGGGTCTTTTGAGGTAATTCCATCAATCATGTTATTTTCTTCGAATTTGTTATCCAAATTTTTCGTTTTTTAAGTCTAAAATTCTTAATATTATAGCCTTTTTTTGGCTTTTTTTCAATGCCTTTAACGTATTAAAACATAAAAGTTGCATTATCACACAAGTTGTGGCATAATTTTCTCACTCTCAAAATTCCTTAGTGGGCGAAATATATGGGCAATGAGACGTACAAAAAGTATTTTGATCTTGATGAGATCGTTAAAAGTATAAAAGATTATATACCGGATTTTGATGAAAAACTTTTTTTAAAAGCCTTTGATTTTGCACAGAAGGCCCATGATGGACAATTTAGAAAAGACGGAACAACTCCATACATTGTTCACCCTGTTGAAACTGTAAAAATCCTCATTTATCTTCATGCAGACGAAAACGTCTTAATTAGTGCATTGCTTCATGATGTTCCTGAGGACACTCAGCATGATCTAAATGAAGTTGAATCATTATTTGGAGATGAAGTTGCTTTTTTAGTTGATGGAATTACAAAATTGTCCAAAGTTCACTATCAGCACAACATGCCTGAACGCTCTATTGAATCATTAAAAAAACTTTTTTTACATACAGCTAAAGACATTCGAATTATCATAATAAAATTGGCAGATAGATTGCACAATATGCGCACTCTAAAATTCGTAGAAAAACCTGAAAAACGATTAAGAATAGCCACAGAAACCCTCGAAATTTTCGTTCCAATCGCAAATTTACTTGGCATCAGCAAACTAAAAACAGAACTTGAAGATTTGTGCTTCCAGCATATTTTTCCAAGTGAATATGATAAATTGAAATTAAGGATTGATGAGAGCAACAACAAAAATAAAGTTGTTCTAAAAAACATGACCTTAAAGATTAGGAATGCTTTAACAAAAGCGGGCATTAAAGCTGACGTTGGATTAAGAGATAAAGGCTTATACAGGGCATATAAACGCATTTGTTCATTAGGAAAAACTATCGATAGCGTAAAAGATCGTGTTCCAATGAAAGTTATTGTTGATACTCCTTCACAGTGCTATGAAGCATTGGGAATTATTCACGGCATTTATCTTCCTAGACCAGATAGTTTCAAAGATTATATCGCTAATCCTAAAGTTAATGGCTATCAGAGTCTTCATACGATAGTTTTTGGTATAGATGGAGTTATAACTGAAATTCAGATACAGACTAAACAAATGGATTTCGAATCTGAATATGGAATTGCTGCTTCATTTTTTGGTAAAGCAAACAATAAAACCGGTAAAGTTTTGCATTTATCTGATGACAAACGTTCACTTTGGCTAAATAAAATTATAGAGATAGAAAAAGAAAAACATGTAGCTAATGATTTCCTTGAAGATTTAAAAATTGACGTACTTCAAGATAGAATTTTTGTTTTCACTCCTAAGGGAGAAACCGTAGATTTACCAAAAGATGCTACAGTTATTGATTTTGCATATGCCATTCATTCGGAAGTCGGCGATCATGCAATAAAAGCTGATATTAATGGAGAAATACGTCCTATAACTTCAATATTAAAAACCGGAGATGTTATTAAAGTTATAACTGAGCCAGATGTATATCCAGAGCTTTATTGGCTATCTTTTGTAAAAACTAATTCTGCTAGGAATAGAATTTTATTACATTTAAAAAAAGTAACCAGAGAAGAAAAAATAATTGAAGGTAAAAAATTGTTACAAAAAGAATTTGATATTGCAGGATTAGGACTATGTGAAAACTTGAATTTCAAGAAGTTTAAAGAAGGCTTGAATAAAAACTTAAACAAGGGATTATCCACTCTACAAGACCTTTTTATGGCGATTGGTGAAGGAGAAGTAAAAACATCTGACGTTCTGAAAATAATAAGATTAAATAAAAAATTCAAACTGGCGGTGGAAAATAAAAAAGAAAGATCATATAAAATAAATTTCAGGATTACCGCTAAAAACCGATTTGGCTTATTACAAGACATTACAAGCATCATCTATCGAGCTGTTGATGATGTCACATATGTAAAAGGATGGGCTTCTAAATCTAATGAATATGCTTATTTCGACATTCAGGTTATTGTAAACAAACTAGAAACCGTGAGCCAAGTATTCAATGAATTAGAGCAGTTTGATGACATTTACGGAGTTTATCCTGTCTACTATAAGGGATTATTCCTTTTTATTTTCGCTTCTATTGTTACTACTATAGCGTGGCTTATAAATCCCTTTATTTTGGAATATTATATAAACCAAGGAGTTATCGTCGAATATGGAGTTGTTTCTAATATTTTCCTTTTTATAGACATGGGTATTTTGATGTTTTTATTACTATCTACTTCCCAAATATTAAAAAGATACTTCCCTTCTATGAGAAATAAACTTCTTTTCTGGCGAACCTCATCCGCTCTTGCTGCTTTTGGTTTAGTTCTTTTATTTATAGAGCTTCAAGAACACAATCTTCACTTCGAAATAGCTTACATGCTAATTCTGACTTCTGTAACTGCCCATATAATCTTCAATCACTACAGCTTAAAAAAGAAGTAGATAATTTAATTTGCAAACTTGAAATGCATTATGTCTCCGTCTTTTACTATATAGTCTTTTCCTTCTAATCGAAGCAATCCCTGTTCTTTTCCTTTTTGTTCTCCTCCAGCTTTTACAAAATCATCATATGCAATGACTTCAGCTTTTATAAAACCTTTTTCAAAATCAGTATGAATCACTCCAGCCGCTTGTGGAGCCGTAAATCCTTTTTTTATTGTCCATGCTCGGGTTTCATCTGTTCCTGTAGTTAAATATGTTATCAATCCAAGAAGGCTGTAACATTCTTTAATTAATGTATTAAATCCTGTATCTTCAATGCCTAATGTTTTCAAATATTCTTTTGCCTCATCTTCACTGAAAGATCCCAATTCTTCCTCTACTTTTGCAGAAATAGGCACAATTTTATTTGGGTCATCTACTCCTAATTCCTGTGCGACTTTTGCTCTATCAATTTTCCCAATCTGACTTTCGTGGATATTTAGAATGTAAATATTTGGCTTCATTGTGAGCAAATTTAAATCTGCTATCTCCTCTTTTTCAATGTTATCCAATTTCATATTTATAGCTAAAACTCCTTTTTGTAATTCTGTTAATATTCTTTGAACAAGATCTGCATAATCTTTCTTTTTTTTGTCTCCTGCCTTTGCCTCAGAATTTGCTTTTGAAACTCTTTTTTCAGCAGTTTGGATGTCGGCCAAAATTAATTCCGTTTCTATTATTTCGCAATCATATTTTGGATTAATTTTTTCATGAACATGAATAATATTTGAATCTTCAAAGTAACGTATTACATGTCCTATAGCGCTACATTCACGTATATGTGAAAGAAATTTATTACCTAATCCTTCACCTTTACTTGCTCCTTTTACTAGACCAGCTATGTCCACAAATTCAATTGCGGCAGGAATGGTTTTTGCAGAATTAGACATCTGTGTTAATACTTTCAATCTTGGATCTGGAACTTCAACTATCCCAATATTTGGATCAATTGTACAAAATGGATAATTCTGAGCTTCAGCTATGTGAGTTTTTGTAAGTGCGTTAAATATTGTTGATTTTCCTACATTAGGAAGTCCTACAATTCCGATTTTTAGAGACATAATTAACTAATTAAATTTCTGGCTTTCTTGAGTTCCTTAGCGGTTAACTGACCATCTGCCGTTTTCGCAAAATTGCTCAGTGGTGCATACATTAAATAATTTCCGAATAAATGTCCACAAATACGTGTTAAAACTCCTTTTTTACCCATCGCTAAACATATTATTTTCTTACCTGCGGACGATATTTCAGACAATAAACTTAAAATTTTAAAACTATCAGATTCCTTTTTTGCGTAAGTGGCAATCTTTGCAATGTCTGCTTTTAGTGAATATATTTTTTTTATAATCTTTTTTAAATCTTTTATTTCTGGAGTTGAGGAAAAATTGTGATATGAAATTATAATCTTTGTTTTTGGAGAGCGATTTTTTATCTCTTTAATTATTTTCGGTGGAGTTTTTATATCTATATCTATGAAATTTAATTTTTTCGTAAACAGAAGTAGATTTAAATTTTTCTTGTTGTTTTGAAACTTATATATGAGTGGTTTTTTATTAAAAATGAATATTTTATTTAAAATATCCTTATTTAATTCTTCTTTAAGTTCGTCAAACCATATTTCTACAAAATCCCCTATTTTCTGTGCCGCTTTAAGCTCTTTTATTAAATCTTTTAGAGAATGCTGCTTTATTGGAATACAGATCATTATTTATCTATTAAAATTAATTCCATCATTTTATTGACTGTAGGAACATCTCTAAAATCTGGATAAATTAATACATGATGAGTCCTTCTAAGGTTGTAATAAGCGAGAGAAGGAAGTTCATTGTTTATTACTACATTTACTTTTTCTTTATTTAAAAAAGTCGCTAATTTTATTACATTTTTATCTTCATCTTTCAATTTCTTGAAGTAACTTTTCTTTATTTTATTTTCAGCAATTTTTACAAAAAGATATGATTTTGTCTCGGATAAATTGTGAGCTATTTCAGAATTAAGTTTTGATTCTTTTTTTACTGGGAATGCCACAACGAAATTTCCCAACTTTGGTATATGGCTATATATAGCGAAATCTTTAATGTATGGATCTAAATTTTTTATCTTTTCTTTCAAGTTATCTAGTTCTGATCGTAAATCTTCTACTCCTGCAAATGGATTCATTTCTATAAATGCTTCTCCAAAAATAAATGATCCTGCACGGCGTAATCTCAAACGTTTTACTTCTATAACAATGTCCTTTTCTGTCATTAAAACGTCTTTTATTTTTGCGAAAAGAACCGGATCGTCCCAATAATCTAAAAGGAAAAATAAAGACTGTTTAGTGCTCCAAAGACCTTCCTTTAATATTCCTAAAGATATAATTACACTGATAACTCCCTCTACATACGGTACTTGTTTATAATTCGCTACGATGGAAAGTAAAACCGCAAGACCTATGATGAAGTTAATTTTTTTGTTTTTTGCGCTAGCAGCAATAGCCAAAGAGTTCGTTTTTTCTGCAGCGGCTTCAAGTTTTTTAGACAAGCGATAGTAATACTGCATGGATATTACCGTGGTAGTTATTACAAATGCATGACCAAGCGCAAATTTCTGCATTTTAAAAGCATTGATACTTTCAACCATCGTGATGTATCCAATGTATAAAATTCCTAAGGACACCAATAATGCAGCAAATGTTTCTATTTTGTGGTAACCATATTCAAAATTTTTATTTGCATCCTTTCTAGATATCTTTATTCCTATGTATGCCGCAAATAAATCTAGAATTGATGAAAAACTCCTCACTGCATCAGCAATTACTACCGTCATTCCTGTCAAAAGTCCTGCTAACATTTGGACTGATGAAATGATTAATATTATTAAAATATTGAATTTCAGCACTCTTTCTCCGTCTAAAAGGGCGTTTTTATTCATATTTTTGTATTAGTTTGACTGTATATATATCACCATTTTTAATATTTTTTATCAAGAGTTTATTAAAAAAGGCCTATTTTTTTAAAAATTTTTGTTTATAATTGGTGACAATCAGCTACGGAATGTAGTTAGTATCGATTATTTAATAACTTTTGAATATGAAAAAACTTTTTCTTGCTCTAGCTCTTCTAGGCATGGTGACATTGTCACTTGCTGGTTGCAACAAGCTAGGAACAGAGACTGAGGAAACAACTCCTCCAGCTACTGAAGAACCAGTAGTAACTCCAGAGGCTCCAGTTGTAGAAGCTCCTGTAGCTCCAGCAACAGAGACTCCTGTAGTAGAAGCTCCTGTAGCTCCAACTACACCAGCTCCAGTTAAATAATTGGGGTTCTTGTAAAAAAGAAATTAAAACGGAGTTCTGAAAGGGACTCCGTTTTTTTGTGTCTATTTTTTTAGAAGACTTAGTTTTCAAGTGGCTTTCACGAAACTACCATGGCAAAACCATTTCATAATTTTCCTGTCTACATCTATATCAATTTAGTCCTGAGGAATTTCCATCTCGATTGCCACCTCTGATGTAATTTCTTGTTTGATGCCTTTATGTGATCTTTCTCCTCTCAAAGAATCCATGTGCTTTTTTAATTGGGCCACTAAACGATCCTTTGAAAGATCTAGAGCTTTTGTTATCTGATGGCTAGCTTCCTTTGCAACTAAGGATTTTGTAGGAAGCATTAAGCAAAGTTCTACCTCAAACGCATCATGTTTCTCAAATTTTTCCACTGTTACCTTCAACAAAACTGCATCGTGCGCAAACTTTGAGAGAAGGGCTTTAATTCCTGGAGTTTTCTTTTCTAGGTAATCATTAAAAACCTTCTCCTCCTTTGGAGCGAGACTCTTTTGGAAAATGTTAATTTCCATAATTTTTTGTTGTTATGTGAAATTGCCTAAATTATAGCAAATTTGCCCTCATAGTCAACTTCTTGTCTTGGCTTAAATATGATATATTCTAAACAATCATTAATTAATCAAACAAATATGAAAATTGATAACATTCCAGTCGTTGGAGGTATTCATCGAACACTTACAAGTTTCGTTGTGAACTTTGTTCTTTTGGCTGTTGTATGCTTGATTTTGGGAGTTATTATTCCTTTTTATCCACAAGTTTTGACTCTACTTGTTTCTGTTTCTTTAATATTAGCTGCTATTATTTTTATCAGCATTGCTTACAACATTCACAGATACAAAACTAAATATATGGACTGGATGGGCAAATAAAGCTATTTAGTAGATAGATCATCTCTAACTACTGTTTCTGGGTGTGTATGGCGATTCATGGCTTCTTGTGCTTTTCGTGCAACAATTCCCGCTTCTGCGTTTGCGACCATAGAATCTACCATGGCTAGAACTCCATCTTTTTGTACTTCAGGTTTTTTATTTAATGGATATTTCGATTCAAGTCCTCTAGTATCTCCTGATAGCGCTGCAACCATTCCATCTATATCTGGGACTTTTGACCAATCTATGTTATCACCACTATTTTCATGTAATCCTGTCATAATTTTGTTTGTTATATCTAGGGAGGTGGATTTTAACATTTTCATTTTAATTCTGCAAAATCTATTTTACTTTTCAACCTGTTGCTGACCAAGTGACGAGTTGTTTTTTGTGGCAGCAACAGGCCGCTATTTGCTATTGATGTAACTATGAATTTTATTAGATCTTCTGATAAAACCTTTAGACCTTTTGATCTTAAATTCACTTTAATCTGATTGGATTTATAATCCACAAGCATTGCTGGTATTTTTTTATATCCAAGATATTTCATTGTTTTTACTCTATGGTGGCCATCTAAAATTGTCAGAGTTTCTTTATCTACAATTATTGGACGAGTAAAACTTTTAGATTTCTTTAAAAATTCCATTATCTCTTTCTCTCTTTTGGGAGATGTCTTCTCATGAGCTTTGAGATCAGCTATTTCTATAATTTTAATATTATTTTTCATGATAGTTTTCCTGATAAGAAATCATCGTAACCTTGTAAATCTAGAAGTCCATGACCTGATAAATTGAATAAAATTGTTTTAGAGGTTCCTTCTTCTCTGCAACGAATTGCTTCATCAATTGCACCTTTTATAGCATGTGAAGATTCAGGGGCCGGAATAATCCCTTCTGCCCTTGCAAACTGTATTGCTGCCGCAAAGGTTTCTAATTGTGAATAAGCTTTTGCTTCTATTAATCCTTCGTTATGCAAGAATGAAACTAGTGGAGCCATTCCGTGATATCTGAGTCCTCCTGCATGAAGTGAACTTGGAATAAAATCACACCCCAAAGAATCCATCTTTAGTAAAGGAGTTTGTTTTCCTGTATCTCCAAAATCATAATCATATTTTCCTTCTGTCATAGTTGGACACGATTTTGGTTCTATTCCAATAAATCTGGTATTTTTCTTTTCACCTGAAAGTTTATCCGCCATAAACGGAAAAGATATTCCTGCAAAGTTACTTCCTCCTCCGCAACATCCGATAACTATATCAGGATAATCTCCAGCCATTTCCATTTGTTTTTTCGCCTCTAGTCCTATAATTGTCTGATGAAGTAATACGTGATTTAACACGCTACCTAGCGCATATTTCGTATCTCCATCTTTTGCTGCCATTTCTATAGCCTCACTTATCGCAATTCCTAAACTTCCTGGAGTATCTGGAGTTTCCGCAAGAACTTTTCTTCCATATTCTGTATCTGGAGATGGACTTGCTACCACATCTGCTCCAAATAATTTCATTATAACTTTTCTATATGGTTTTTGTTCATATGAAACTCTTACCATAAATACTTTGCATTTTAGTCCGAAAAAATTGCAGGCCATAGATAATGCTGAACCCCACTGTCCTGCACCTGTTTCCGTAACGAGATTTTTTACTCCTTCTTTCTTATTGTAATAAGCTTGGGTGAGAGCTGTATTCAATTTATGGCTTCCAGTTGAGTTTCCTCCCTCGTACTTATAATAAATTTTCGCTGGAGTATTTAATACTTTTTCTAGAGACCTTGCTCTGATTAAAGGAGATGGTCGATACATCTTGTATATTTCAGAAACCTCTTCAGGGACATCTACAAATTCATCTAAACA
>Ga0172368_10000283_pt1 | contig 72998 bp, 46 predicted proteins | sample Lak11m_FD_114540 | JGI IMG/M metagenome (GOLD analysis project Ga0172368, IMG submission 114540) | Freshwater microbial communities from Kabuno Bay, South-Kivu, Congo - kab_022012_11m | ecosystem: Environmental > Aquatic > Freshwater > Lake | place: Democratic Republic of the Congo: South-Kivu...
CCATCAACTTTAACGTCAAGAGGCATTTTCTGACCGTTCATATTAATAAGACCGACAATTTTTCCGTCCTGAAAGTCAACGCTGAGAATTACTAGTCCCTGAGAGGCTCGGCGGGCAATAGGCATAAGCGTTTCAGCATCGAGCCAAAGTGTATCAGAGGCAGACATCATGCCGGTTGTTTTATCGAGAACCATTAAGGCGGCTTTGCCTTCGTATTCGGTTTTAATCACTTCTCGTGAAGCATCCATTGGAATTTTCTGACCCTGAGTCTCGACTAATATCGACATTGAATAGCTGTAATCCGATATTTTTGAACCATTGAATTTATCGTATAATTTACTTGAGGATTCGCCCTGAACACTTTCAGGGAGTTTTACCGAGGCGATATCGACCATCAGCGACTTGTAACGATCGGCAATAGCCGGGCGTAAATCTTCCTGATAACGTCCTTTCAGATGTTTGTTAAAGAATTTTTCCATTGCGTAAAACATTGCCACTCTGTTTTCAAGTCCGGCATAACCGTGACCTTCATCAGGAGCAAGCATATATTCTACGTCTCTGTTTAGGTCTCTAAGTGCGACGACGATCATATCTGATTCAGCTTTTTTAACTCTGGGGTCATTTGCACCCTGAGCAACAAAAAGCGGACGGACGATATTTTTAGCATGGAAAAAAGGAGACTGCTCTTCAAGCATTTTCTTTTCTTCAGGAATATCCATATCCCCGACACGGACAGCGAACATTTTTTTAAGAGGCGCCCAGTAAGGTGGTATAGAATTCAAAAGTGTAATAATATTAGATGGACCGACAATGTCGAAGCCGCATGCGTATAATTCAGGTGTGAAAGCAAGTCCGGCAAGAGTCGCATACCCACCGTAGGAACCACCGGCAATTGCGATACGTTTCGGATCAGAAATGCCTTCTTTTACGAGGTAGTCAACTCCATATGTGAGATCGTGCTGCATATATCCGGTGCCCCACTCCTTGTTTCCTGCATTCAGGAATTTCTTCCCATAGCCAGTGGAACCGCGGAAATTCGGCTGCATAACAGCATATCCCCTGTTGGCAAGAAATTGAGCAAGTCCATCATAGCCCCAATCATCACGAGCCCAGGGACCGCCATGGATCAAAAGGACTGTTGGCAGATTTTTTGCCGGAATCCCTTTGGGAAGCGTAAGATAAGCAGGTATCACGAGACCATCTTTTGATTTGTATCTTATAGGCTTCATCGGAGCAAGATTCTCGCTGGGCAGGTTCGGACGGGACTTATAGAGCAGATCTGCCTTGCCTTTCTCCAAATCATATACATAAACTGAACCCGGATCGACATCTCTTGAGACAGCGACCAGCCATATTTTTTCATCTTCAGTTTGTGAGGTAATGCTGAGTTCACCTTCAGGAAGAATTTTTTTCAGATTTTCATAGTGTGATGCAAATTCTTTATTCTTGGGATATACACGAACCCTGTCGCCGACATATGCAGTCGCGACAAGCTCATTGGTTATATCTGAGAATACTGCTCCTCCAAAGTCAACTTCGTTTTCAGGATCTTTTTCGATTGATTTTATTTCCTGAGTGTCAAGATTAAACTCAACAAGTTCAGTTATATCTCTATCGGCGCCTTTATTGGTAATCATATAGACGCGTTTGCCGTCAGGGAAAAATCTGACAACACCGGCTGATTCCTCGTTGTTAACAGCATAAATTTGTTCCAGTCCGGATTCAGTAACTTTTAATATCTCTGTACCGCCGTCTTCAGTCTGACGAACTCCTAATCTTAGATCGCCGTTCAGATCGAAATCCCATCCGGCAACATTATCATTGTTTTCTCTTATTAGCGATCTTTCACCTGTGGTGAGACTTATTTTGTAAACATCATGTAGCTGGGGATTCCGGTCATTAAGTCCGACAATGATTTTATCGGGATCATTTTTAGGAACATCATAGATAATTGCCCTGATGCCTTCATAAGGTGTGAGATCCATCGCATCGGGAACAGGATTTCCAGAGGCTTTCGGATCAACTGCATAAACGCGGAAATTTTCGTCACCGCCTTTATCCTGTACAAAAAGAACATAACGGCTGTTTCTTGACCAGAAATAACTTGTAACGGGACGATTTCTGTCATTTGTCAGAGGTTTCGCTTCCTCAAATTTTGCATTTCTTTCTTTTACCCAGATATTCCTGACACCATCAAAAGGTTTGATAAAAGTAATATAATTGCCGTCTGGTGATATCTGAGCGCCTGAAATTTCAGGATCGCCGAAAAATACTTCTCTCTCGATAAGCGGCGGCATTTGAGCATACGTGGTCATAATTGAAGCCAGAATTGTTAATAAAATAAGCAGTTTTTTCATGATTTCTCCTTTGATTCATAAAGAATGATTTTTAGAGATGATCTATTGCAACAATGGTAATTTATATTTGTTTCCAAAATACGGAATTACAGATTTACATAAAAAGCCAATAATAATTTGACGTATTTCAAATTATTTGGTTTTATTGAATTAATTGGTTTGGGAATTAATCTCTAATAGGAGTCAACAAAAAGGCAGTGCTTTTGGTTTCACAGGAGTTTTTTGTTATCCCCTCCCGATTGCAGCCGGGAGAGGATAAAGTATTAATGGCGGAGGGTCAAAATCAGATACTGTATCTCAGCCCTGAATATAGCATTCTGCCATTGAGTGGTCCCCATATCATAGAAGCATCAAAGTAGCTGCTTTCAGGATTTTCATGATCAATAATAGCATCTGTCTGCCGGAAATCAAACAGGTTCTCAACTCCGAGATAAATATCGAAATTTTCGAAGAAAGAACGCGTAATTTGTGCGTTAACAATAAAAAATGAAGGAGAAGATTCCCGGATTCTAAAATCCGCAGGATTAGAAACAGTTGAAGGAATTCGCTTGGAGCCAAACCACTGTACAGTCAAATCATAAAGCATCTGGGCATCATCAGGTGAAATCCTTTCTGAAGAATAACCTGCATTAAAGAGGATGCGATGTCCTGAAATAAACGGTTTGGATTTCCATCCCGATTGATAATTTTGTCTTACATCAAGAAAGCGGTAAGCAATTCTTGTACTAAAAGATTCAAATGGCTCGATGTTCAGTTCCGTCTGTACTGAGTTCGAATAAGCTCCATCATCGACAGAATAAAAATTTACTGCCCGGGGATTCTGATCAAGATCCGCTATAGTAATTCTTGTAAACTGAGTCCGGTGAAAATCGATACTGAATGTTGCCTCGCGCCAGTCATAAAGGAAATAATAAATGGTGCTGAGACCAAAATTCCAGGCGCTTTCTTGCGGAAGTCCTGTTCCATAAGTGTTATCAGACCTGATAAAAATATTCCGGGAACTTGCAAAAGAGGAACTGTTTTCCGTTAATATATTCGGTGTTCTAATGCCTTTACCGGCCGTGAGTCTAAAAACAAGATCAGGATCGGGGGCATACCTGAGATGAAACCTTGGGGTAAGAAAAGCGCCGAAAAAATTATGCCTGTCCAATCTTAATCCCACAACAGCAGTGATTTTTTCATCCGGAGTAAATGTTGTTTCCAGAAACACACCTGGAATACGTTCTACTCTGGCAAAATTCATGCCTGAGAACGCTTCATCATAATTATCGTATAGAAAACTGAAACCAGCCCGATATTTCAGCCGGCCTTCGATTAGCATATCCTGGTATATGAAATTCAGATAAGCGCTGTTCTGTCTGCCAAGATAATTCCTGAGTCCGAACTGAGAAGAGTTTCTATACCCGGTATAACTGAGTTGTACTCCAAAACTTCTTTCCGGATGATCAGGAAAAACAAAGCCGGTTTTAGTAAACAGATTGATAAAATCAATATCAGAACCGTAACTATAGTCCGAAGGTGACACTCCACCGTTTGAAATGGTCCCGCCTCTTTTCTCGTCTCTAAGAAACTGAATCCCAACCTGGCTTTCCCAGCCTGAATCGGTTACGAAATGAAACCGCTGCATAAAATTCAGGTTGTTTATCCGGGGCATATCAATAAAGTTATCGGAATTTAAATCAAATTCATGTTGTCTGCGACTGCTATGGAATAGGGTAATGCCGGCAAGATGTTCACCAAAATTAAACCGGTAATTCAAATTCCCTTCATACCTCTGATCTCTATCCCCATAGAAATTAAGATAGAGCGGCTTTCCGTTTATGTCGAAAGGCTCGTTTACGTCTATATCAATTTGCCCGGTGATGGACTCGAACCCGTTTGCGACAGAACCGACACCTTTCGAGATATTAATTGAATTCATCCAGGGGCCGGGCATGAATCCAAGTCCGGTATTAGACATCAGTCCTCTCAGGTAGGGCAGATTTTCCATGGTGAGTTGTGTATAGGTTCCTGACAATCCGAGCATCTCAATTTGTTTAACACCGGTAAGCGCATCTGTGAAGGAAACGTCAACAGAAGGATTAGTCTCGAAGCTCTCCGATAAATTACAGCAGGCAGCTTTCTGCAGTTCTTTTGTCGTCACTTTGCTCGTATTCTCAGTTCCAAAATAATCAAGAGCGATCCCGGATTGTTTGCCGGTAACCTCGACATCCTTTACTTCGAAGACCTCAGAGAGCAATTTTACTTCTATGTAGTTCTGATTCGTAATTATCAGAGTGTCACTTTTATATCCGGTAAAAGAAATAATCAGTTTATTTGAACTGCTATTTTTTACAAGTTCAAAATTCCCGGAGATATCCGTCGAGGTACCTGAATCCGTTCCGAGCCAGATAATATTAGCCCCGGGCAAAGGCCTGAAGTTCTCAGAGTTCTCCAGACTGTACACTTTTCCCCGCAGAAACTCCTGCCCGGAAAATGAAACGGGCAGGAGGATCCCCAGAAGGAGAGTCATAAATATTTTCATTGTTTATCCTTTACTTAATTTTAGTGCGTTTTGGCATTGTCTCTGTAAAGGCAGCATTTAGGCAGGGCGGAATAAAGTTCGTTATCAGCTTTGTACTTATCAGTATCATGACCAACTGCCGCAATTCTCTTTTGAAGAGAATCAGCGGAGACAGTGGACTGAAAAGCAACTCTCAGCATTTTTGAATTTTTATCCCATTTGGCGTATTTAACCTCTTTTATATCAACGGCTTGCTCGATTCTATCCTTACACATCCCACAGTTGCCGTAAACTTTGATTTCGGTATCAATAACTTTGGAATCCTGCGCTAGCGCAGATCCGACGAAAATGAATAAAATTATACAACTGAACACTAAGGTTTTCATATTTTCCTCAAAAATTTGATTAAGAATTCTGTAAAAAGTATATACTTCACCCCAAAAGTAAGAGTGAATAACTTACACAAAAGGATAAGTTGTCCGCTTAACAGATCAGATCAGATATGTGCAGTTGAGGGTTATGATATCGGGAGGGTATAAAGAAAAACCCGGTTCCGGAGGCAAAAAATGACACTTGTCGGAAACCATCAAGTCCGGAAGATTCTCAGTATTAAGAACAGATTCGGAAGAGAAAAGTTTTTGTTCAAATTTAACTTCACCGATGAATGAATCATTTACTTTGATCAGTTTTATGTCATCGATACAGCAGCAGGAACAGCAGGAATTTTCAGGACAGCCGCATTTACCGTCTTCGCCGGCAGAGCGGAAAAGACTTACAGAACTAATTTCGCTTCCGCAGAAATGTGTTGTAATGGTAATTCCTGCCGTAGCAAAAAAATATATTAGTATAAATGACAACCGAAAAACTTTTTTCATACCTGTTATAATATAAAAAAGGATAAAAAGTTTCAATATCCGTTTATTTATTTAACTTAGATTAGCGCCGCGGCAACGTAAAAACGCTGAAAAGCAGATGCAAAACAATATCATTAAGCGGCGTTGTTATTAATTAACAGATTGTTTTTTTTTATTCTTAATCCTGATTTTTTGTTAAAATAAATGGTGATAACAATAGTAGATGCAATAGTAACGGCTCTGAAAATATTCGTATAGATACCGCCCACGGCGTTGCTGCTCACATCAAACAGTACCCAGGATAAATTCATAAAAATATGCAGAAATATCGGCACCCATAAATTTTCATTCCACTCAATAAAAAGCCAGGCGAACCAGACAGCGCCTATTGCAGTTATTAAAAAGACAGCTAAAATTTCCGCAATTGAAGACCCCTGATAGATATGCCCTAAGCCAAAGATCAAAGCCCCCAGTATTGAAGCTGGAATAAATCCCCACCCGGCTTTCCTGAATAATAATCCGAATAAAAATCCTCGGAAGAAAATTTCCTCCATGAAGCCGGCTGCGACGGTTTTGTGGATCAGGGAAGACAGGTTCAAATCGGGGTTAACTTTTCCGGCAAAAGCAGAACTGATCAGCATAGGCAGAACTGTTATGCCCGAAAAAACGAGACCAGTAAAAAAACCTTTTGTCAGACACATTTCTTTATGAATATTCCTGAACCCGAATAGAAATCCAGTCAGGATTATTACTGGCGCAAGCCACCACGTATAGAAGTAGGCTATTTTGAAATAATCCGATGAAAAGGGGATTATTATTATTCCGGAAAGAATTCTGCTTCCGTACATCGCAATTAAAAATGTAACGATAATGAAAGCTGAAATGACTGTTTTATTTAATCTCATGAATCATCAATTCCAACAATTTGAAGTATCTCTTTAGAATCAGCTTATAATTCTATTTAACAGCCTTACAACAATAATAAATGGAAACATCGATTCCTAAGAATAAAATCAGCGAGCAGATGTTTGTCCGGAATTTAACTCTGCCTATTTTACCGGTTGCCGAAGAATTGTTTTAAGTTTTTCCGGCGCTGTTTTGTTCGGGTCGGAGATATAAATTTCATGATGAAGCCCGTTTCTGGAAAGCCTGCGCTGCTCAATGAATTCATCCATTAAACGAATCGTTTCAGGCTCATTTACGTATGGACCGGTATGCAGAATACTGACAATGTCACCTTCGTTTATAATTTCATAGAAGATCGAGCCAATAAAGGGGGATTTTTTGTCTGCGGCTGAAACTGCTTCAGCAACCATTTCTTCGCTGACAAAATCGGGCATCCGGATCAGCAGTTTCCATCGCCATTCCGAACGGGGTACTTCCAGTGCGGGTCGTTTATCATTAACCCACCACAATCCTTCAAGTTTTGGTACTCCGAAATCCATCTGGTTTTTTTTACAGATTTTTTTGATCCCGTAAGCAGCGGGGTAAATTGCCCCGGCTTTTTCAGAAAACTCTTTCCCTGAAGGTTCACCTTTTCCGGAAATTGTGATATAAGGGACTTTACCGAAATTAACTATTTCCGGTTTATTTTTTGCTGTGTAGTAATCTTTGTAAATCTTTGTGAGGTCAATTTTTTCCATGATAGTCGTTTGTTTTTGAGGAAAATAATTTACAAAAAAAGGGAAAACGATTCGAAATAATTTTCTAAAGTTGGCTGAATCTTATTTTCATTCATTTGAAAACAAAAAGGCGATTTGATCAGATATAACCAATTCTATTAGTATTGCCTAAAAAAATATATTGTAATCTGTGCCATCAAGCAAATTACGGATAACAGGTTCCCCCCTCCCATTAAGCAAATATTGAGTTCAACGTTTTTTTTCAATGCGAAATCATAGTATCCAGGCACACGGTGTCAGCCTGAAGGTGCCAGATCATTGCACATTTTATACTATTATCCGGGGTAAATAACATAATTCAGCATTAACCGGATTTTCCGGTGGAATTGATTCGCTGTAAATAGTTTACGAAATACAGGAGAATCTTAATTGAATAGAAATATCGGGATTGTCAATATGATTAATCTGAGATTTGCTTAACATATGTCCTTATTTACGTCTTTGGAATTGATGAAGCATTAGTAAATGGCAGGGAATCCGGATTTTAGGTGAATCCAGAAAAACTTTTCAGCGAAAAAAAAGGAAACCCTGTAAGCAATAAGATTGTAATAAGGGCGGAAAAGTTATTGCTCAGGCGATTTAAAAAATTGTAAAATTTGAATTATTTCTATATTTTTAAAATCTTTATTTTTTAAGGAGTTACAATGAAACGCACTTATCAGCCTAGCCGCAGGAAAAGAAGGAACAAGCATGGATTTCGTGCAAGAATGGCTAGCGCAAATGGCAGGAAGGTTTTGTCGAGGAGAAGAGCACGTGGAAGAAGAAAACTTACGGTAAGCGACGAACCCAAATTTTGAGTACTTTCGGACTTCCGAAGAACGAGAGGCTTTCTTCGAAGAAGGATATTTCATATCTTTTTGATGAAGGAGCTTTTTTTAATACGGCGTCCGGGAGACTCAGAAGCGGATACGTTCTTGTTCCTTCGGAATTTCCCGGATTTTACGCTAAAACAGCATTTATTGTACCAAAAAAATCCGGAAAAGCTTTCTGGCGAAACCGCCTCAGAAGGCTGCTTAAGGAAGCATACAGACTTAACAAACATATATTGTCTCCGGCGGAAATATTCCCCGGATACATATACCATATCGTTTTAATTAATATCTTTTTCAGACAGCAAAAACATCCGACGCTTCGGCTGAGTGATGTTTCTGATGATGTGATAGAATTGTTGTCGGCGATCCGCGATAGTGGTAAACGGATTTCGTCAAACAGCAACAGATAAGAAAATCCACCGGAAATTAGTAATGGACAAACAAACTACACTGGCTTTTGTTCTGATCGGGCTTATCCTTATCAGCTGGCTTTATATCAATTCTCCCGAACCAGTTCCTGTCAACCCTTCAAAGGCTGATTCGAGTATAGTCGCAGAAAAAAATGATACAATTATAGCCCCATCGTCTGAAAAGAAATCCGAAGTTATTGAGCAGCAGATTGTAAAATCGGATATTCCTGAAAAAATATATACTGTTGAAACAGAAAAAGCCCGTTTTGAAATTACAAGCAAAGGTGGAAAACTTCGCAGGGTTTTCCTTAAAGAATTTAAAACCTGGTATTATTCAGAGTATCCTGACTCAGTATATTACCGGCGCGAAGTTCAGCTCATTAATTCAAAATTTGACGGCGGCGAACTTGATGTTGTTTTCGTAACCAAAAACGGGGAATTAGTAAATTCCTCAGCTCTCGATTTCTCACCTCCCTCAGAGAAAAGTCCATATATTCTTGCTGCAGGCGATTCACTTGAATTCGTTCTATCGGCTGATCTTTCGCAGGGCGGCGAACTTAAACGGACTATAAAGTTTAAGGGTGATTTATACGAGATTGGTTTTTCGGTTGAGATCACCGGTATGGGGTCATATTTATCAGGAGGCAGTTACGATCTTGTCTGGGCAAACGGTTTAAATTTTGTCGAAAAAAACACTGTTGATGAGGCCAATTACTCAAGCGCGAGCGTATATTCTGGTGAAGAACAAATAATTATTGATGCAAGTGGCGACGAAGCTGTCTCAAAAGAAGCCGCCGGTAAAATAGATTGGGTCGGAATTAAAACCAAATATTTCGGGATGATAATGTCGCCCGATAAACCTGATGCCGATGGCGGAGCATATTTATCCGGAAACAGAACCGAAAGCCCTACACTCGGTCCTCGTGAATATTACACTGCAAGGCTGAAAGTTCCTTTCCAGGGAAAAGATTATCAGAAGGATAATTTCAGCATCTATATCGGACCATTGCAGTATGACCTTCTTAGTTCTTATGAAAAATCATACGAAGTTATTTACGATTTCGGTAGTTTTTTCGGATTGAAATTTATCACCCGTCCGATTTCGGAATATATTTTACTTCCACTTTTTACATTCCTACATCGATTTATACCAAATTACGGCTGGGTTATTATTATTTTCTCGATTATAATTAAACTTATTCTCACTCCTCTCACCAAACAAAGTTATACGTCGATAAAGAAAATGCAGTTGCTACAGCCCAAAATGAAAGAACTTAAGGAAAAGTACAAGGATGACCCGGCTAAGCAGCAGAAGGAGCTTATGGGACTCTATAGCACCTATGGTGTCAGTCCCTTTGGCGGATGTCTGCCGATGCTTCTGCAAATGCCTATTCTTATCGCCTTGTTTACTTTTTTTAATGTGGCAGTCGAAATACGGAATGAACCATTTGTCTGGTGGATTACAAATCTTGCTGCGCCCGATGTCATTTTCCGTCTCCCGTTTGCGATTCCGTTATTTGGAATTCAGATCATAAGCGGCACTGCTTTGCTGCTTGGTGTCTCGATGTTCCTGCAGCAGAAGATGACAACAACCGATCCTTCTCAGAAAGCTCTTGTTTATATAATGCCGGTAATGCTGACAATTTTGTTTATGACTTTTCCTGCGGGATTAAATATATATTATTTGATGTTTAACTTTCTGTCATATGGTCAGCAGCTATATATCAACAAACGGAACGATGGCACTGAACTTGTCCCTGTTGAAAAATCCAAAAGAAAATCCGGCGGTTTTATGCAAAGGATGATGGAAATGGCTGAACAGCAAAAACATGCACAGAAAAATCCTCCGAAGAAAAAGAAAAAATTTTAATAATTGATTAGTTGGATGCTGAAAAAGGCATTATTTATTTCTTTTTTTCTTATTGTTGGTTTGAACTGGGAGATGTATGCCCAGCAGACCAAAATACTTCAACTTGATCTGAAAGACCATCCTCTCCCCTTTGGGCTTTCAGAAAAAATACCTGCCGCGCTTCCCGAAATAAGCCTCGTTCTTTCGGGCGGAGGAGCGCGCGGTGTCTCACAGGTCGGCGTAATTAAAGCTTTCGCTGAAAATAACATCCCGATACAGAATATCGTAGGCACTTCAATGGGAAGCATTCTTGGAGGTCTGTATTCTTCCGGATATTCAGCTGATGATCTCGATTCGATAGTGCTTGCCGCCCCTTGGGACGACTTTTTTGCACTTGAAGAAACAGACCGCAATGAATTATTTGTGGATCAAAAAATAACGGAGGACAGGGCATTCCTGGCAATGAGGCTGGATGGATTGAACCCAATTTTGCCAACTTCGTTTAATTCGGGGCAAAAAGTTACAAACTTTCTCAATTTACTTACATTACATGCTCCACTCCATGTTAAGGATTCCTTTGATGAACTTCGTTACCGCTACAGAGCAGTATGTGCAAATTTACTGAATGGTAAACAGGTAATTCTTGAGAGAGGGTCGCTTAGTCTTGCAATGCGAGCGAGTTCGAGTGTATCTTTTCTTCTTGCACCTGTGGAATATGATTCTCTGTTGCTCGTTGATGGCGGGCTGGTTGCAAACATTCCTGTAAAAATAGCGGATGAACTTGGAAGCACTTTTATTATTGCGACGAATACAACAAGTCCTCTTTATGACAGAGAAGAGTTAAAATATCCCTGGAATCTTGCAGACCAGATCATCAGTATTCCGATGAAACTCCTTAATGAAGAACAACTCAAATATGCGGATGTGGTAATTTCTCCGGATATTGAGAGCTATACAAATAACGACTTTTCATTGATGAGCGAATTAATTGATAGCGGATATGCTGCTACAATGCGTCAGATTGAGCGTATCAGACAAGGTATTAAAAAGAAATTTCTACAGAATACTAACATCAGAACAAATCATTACTCTGGGATATTTCCCGCTGATTCTGCCGATGTGAATACAATAGATTTTATCGATAATTATGTTGATAAATCTGAAATTACCGAAGAAACGATTCTTTATTCACTATACGAATTCTCACGCACCGGGGAGTACAATTCACTTGCAATAAAGCTCCAGACAGTATCGGACACAGCCAAAATAACTCTGATCGCGGAGCAGAATCCGATAGTTCAGAATGTAACAGTTTCCGGACACACACTTCTCAATCCCGTATATGTGGATTCCGTATTCAGTTTACACACCGGAAAACCTTATAATTCCCGGGCTCTATTTGAGAGTATCCTGCAAGTTCTCCGGGCATACAGAAAACTTGGATATTCACTCGCAACTCTTGAGAGCATCGAATTTAGTAAAGAAGGGCATCTTAATCTCAGCTTTTCGGAAGGCATCATAAATGAATTGGTGCTTAACGGTAACGATAAAACAAATGATCCTGTTATTTTCAGGGAAATCAAACTTCATCAGGGAAAGATATTTAATTACAGGGAAGCAGAAGAGGGACTTGCAAATCTAAGGGGCACAAACCTTTTTAATAAAATCGAATTAGTCAGCAATAGAACCTTAATGGGAAATCAGGTTGAGATACTGGTAGATGAAAAAATTTCAAGTCTGGTTCGCTTTGGACTAAGAATTGACAACGAATATCTGACACAATTACTTGTCGATCTCAGGGATGAAAATGTATTTGGTACCGGAACTGAAATTGGCTCTGTTATACAGTTTGGAAGCAGATCAAGGTCTTTCGTGCTTGAACACAAAGCAAACCGGGTTTTTGATTCTTATTTTAATTATAAATTACGCGCTTTTTTGAATTTCAATGATATTAATACATATATCAATGATTCTACAGTATCAGATTCACGTTTTTCAAGATCAAAATTATCTGAATACCGGCAAATAAATAGCGGATTATCACTTGCCATCGGAACACAGGTGCGGAAATTTGGTAATCTTACGATTGAGGGACGACTGTTTGAGGCAGAAGTAAAGAATAAAATAGATTATACCGGCGACACTTATAAACAAAATGTTGCTTCTTTGCGGGTGGGTTTAAGTGTTGATTCTCAGAATAAATACCCATTCCCCACAAAAGGATTTCTGGTGAAAGGATTTTATGAGACCGCTCAGAAATTGCTCGGCACTGATCTTGCATTTTCAAAACTGTTTTTTGATTATAAGAGTATATCTGAGATAGCCGAAGATCATACGCTAAGCCCAAGATTTGTAGCAGGTTTTGCAGATGAAACACTTCCGCTCAGTGAGCAGTTTTCACTTGGCGGACAAAATACATTTTTTGGTCTTCGTGATCATGAATTCAGAGGCAGACAAATTTTCCTCACTTCAATTGAATACCGTTTCAAACTGCCTGTTAAGCTTTTTTTTGATGCATACATTAAGGCAAGATATGACCTTGGATCAATATGGTCTAAAAGGGAAGAATTGAAATTCAAAGATTTCAAACATGGTATCGGAGCGAGTTTTTCGCTGGATACACCAATTGGCCCGGCAGATTTTTCACTGGGCAGAAGTTTTATCATTAAGAAGGTTACTTCCGAAAATATTGCCGCGTGGGGACCTCTTTTCTTCTACTTTACGATCGGGTATTATTACTGACAAATACGGAATTATTCAAGGCGTTTACTAAACCTTTTTGAAGCCAGCCACATAATACCTATCCCCATAAGAAACAGTACAAGCAGTTCCTGCCATAGTTCAGCAATGCCTATTCCTTTCAGAATAACTCCCCTTATTATCAGCATGAAGTAACGAAGGGGGATAAGGTAGGTAAGTTGCCGGATTATCCACGGCATATTCTCAATTGGGAATGTAAAACCAGACAGGAATATCATCGGCATCATCACAAGGAAAATTGCCATCATCATTGCCTGCTGCTGATTTTTGGATATTGTTGAGACAAAAAGTCCAAGTCCAAGTGTGGAAATAATAAAAATTGTCGATGAAAAAAATAGAAAAACGATACTGCCTTTTACTGGAATTCCAAAAATAATACGCATGGCACTCAGCACAATAATAACCGAAATGAAGCCGAGGATCGAAAAAGGAGCAAGTTTTCCTATTAGTATCTGGTAAGGTTTAAGCGGTGTAACAATTAGCTGTTCAAATGTACCGATCTCTTTTTCTTTGACGACTGCAAGGGAAGTCAGGATAATTGTTATCAGCATTAGTAATAAGCCAACTATTCCCGGTATCATAAAATGCCTGGTTTTAAGTTCCGGGTTATACCATACCCGGGTTTGATTCTCCAGGTTTACCAGGGGCATGACTTTGGTGCCGCTCAATTCGAATCTTTTAACGGTAATACTTGAGGAAAAATCCCTGATAACCTCCATGAAATATCCTGAGGCTATTGATGCTGAATTCCCATCGGATCCGTCAAAGATAGTTTGTATCTTTGCACTTTTTCCCGTGTTGATTGCGGTGGAAAAATCCTCCGGGATTACAAGTCCCATTATAGCTGTTCCACTCATAATCTGTTCTTCGAGGTCTTGATAATTATCAACGAAACTCTCAAAAGAAAAATATCCTGATCCTTTTAGTTTGTTCAGAAGCTGTCGGGATTCGCTGCTTCTCGAATTATCCATAACTACTGTATGTACGTTCTCAACATCAAAGTTGACCGCATATCCAAGTAATGTTAGCTGGACAACAGGGGCAATAAGAATCAGCACGAACATTTTTGGGTCGCGCCGGAACTGGATGAATTCCTTAATTATAAAATTGATGATCATTTTCATATTACACCGAAACAGATTCCTTTTTTCTTATCACAATTGATAGTCCGAGAAAAATGAGACCGAATATTATTAGATAAAACAATTGCATATAAAATGTACCGAGACCTGAACCCTTTAAGATTATGGCACGGAGAGTGACTAAATAAAATTTTGCCGGCGAAAGGTTAGTGATCAATTGAATTATAAAGGGCATACTTTCAATCGGGAAAATAAAACCTGAAAGCAGCAGCGAAGGAAGCATAGAAACAAGTGTTGCTGCCGTAAAAGCAACTTGCTGCGAATCTGAAATAACCGAGATGAAAACCCCTATTGAAGTTGAGGCAAAAAGAAATATGAGAGTTGTTAACATTAACAAAAAATAATTGCCTTTGACACTCACATCAAAGAAAAGATATCCGGCGAGCAGGACAAGCGCTGCATTGATGAAGGCGATTGCAACATAAGGTGTTGATTTCCCGATCAAAAGTTCTGTGTTATTGATTGATGAAACATTTATTTGTTCAATCGTACCTCGTTCCTTTTCTCTAACAAGCGACAATGAGACCGTAACTACCGCAGTGACTACCAGTATCATGGCGATTAGTCCCGGCAGCAGAAATCGGGTTGATTTTAATTCCGGGTTGAACCACATTACGATTTCAGGTTCAATGGGTGCTGAAAATTTTCTGCCGTATTTTGCTAATATCTCCGAGTTTATCTCAGAATTAAGTTTTGTCACCACCAGATTAAAGTAATTTTTTATAATTGTTGCTGTATTGCCGTCAACACCATCAATAAGGAATTGAAGCTGCGAGTTTTTCCCTTTGCCATACGTTTTAATACTTATGTCTGATGGAATCACAATTACAGCCTGAACTTTTTTCTCATCAAGTAAGTGAATAATGTCGTCCGGTGAATCCGGCATAGATACAAGAAGGAAGTAATCAGAACTTGAAAAATATTCAATAATTTGTCGGGACATTTCGTTTTTAGCGCCATCGGAGATGCCAATCCTGATATTCTGTACATCAAAATTAACTGCATATCCAAACATGACAAGAAGAAAAGCAGGAAAAGTGAATATCACAATGAGAAGTTTTGTGTCGCGTCTGAGCTGCCTGATCTCCTTAACCAGCACTGACATAATTCTATTTAACATGTGATCCCTCAAGCAGATGGATAAAAACATCCTCAAGTGTCGGCGTTATTTGGTTAACAGAGATTATTTCACTTTCGTACTTGGTATATGCAATTTTGCGCAATTGTTCGTCACCCGGATATAATTCATTAACAAAAAGGTGGAGTTTCTTTCCGAAAATGGAGATATCATTGATAAAAGGCAGGTCAGTGAAATCCTCCATTAAAGTAACAGGATCATTACTTTCAATTTCAAGGATTTTCCCTTTAATGAATTTACTTTTTAGTTCCTTGGAAGTGCCTCCGGCAATAATTTTACCAGCGTTAATCAGCATGATATTGTGGCAGAACTCTGCTTCTTCAAGATAATGGGTTGTCACAAGTAAAGTTGTTCCATCTGAAGAAAGGGTATTGATAAGGTCCCAGAAATTTCTCCTTGAAATAGGATCGACTCCGCTGGTTGGCTCGTCAAGGAATACTATAGCAGGTTTATGTATTACAGCAGTGCCCAGCGCAAGTCTTTGCTTTATGCCGCCCGGTAAAGATCCTGTGAGAAGATGCTCTTTGCCTTTCAGATCAGAAATTTCTAGAGTCCATTCCTTTCTGGCTTTAAGCTGTGCTCCGTATAAACCATAAACCCCGCCAAAAAAATCAATATTTTCGCCGACAGTAAGGTCATCGTAAAGTGAGAATTTTTGGGACATATACCCGATACTTTTTTTAACCTTTTCGGTTTCCTTAGTAATACTGAAGCCGTTTACGGTTGCGTCTCCTGAAGTAGGAGTGAGGATTCCGCAAAGCATCCTTATAGTTGTTGATTTCCCAGCCCCGTTTGCACCGAGAAAACCAAAAATCTCCCCCTTTTTAACATTGAAGGAGATGTTGTCAACGGAAACAAAATTCCCGAATTTTTTCGTTAGATGGGAAATTTCTATTGAATTCAAAATATCCTCACCATAAACTTTTGCCCATCACTAAATCAAATTTTTTGATGGCGATCATGTAATCAGCCTCTGCAATGGATTTATTTATCTTTACCTCAAGCAGACCGGTTTCAGCATCGAGCATTTCTGAGCTGGAGGCGCTTTGCAAATGAAATCTTTCAGAAGTCACCCTGTAATTCTCATCTGCGGACTCATGTAAAAGTTCAAATGATTTTACAAGCTGATATTGTTTTTTCAAATTGAGATATTCACTATATACCTGGAGTTGTATGTTTTTGTCGAAATTCGATTTCAGGTGTTCAATTTCTTTTGTCTGAAGACGGCTTTGTTCAGTTCTGCTCGAAGTCTTTCCCCAATTAAGAAATTCCCAGGTCAGACTTACACCAATATCCCAGGAATCATTAAATTCGTCTTTGATAGGGAAATAACGCTGATTTGGTTTACTGTAGTATAGATTACCAAACAGTGCGAGAGAAGGATACCATTCGGATAACGCAGATGTTTCCATGTCCTTGCTGGCAAGTATTCTGGAATTAAGCTGTTTTAACTCCTCTCTTGAAGTCAGCGCTTCGGAAAAAAGTTCAGAAATCTGCCTGTTAATTGGCTCGGAAATTTCAGTGGCTGGAAGTATTCCTGTTTTCCTGTCAATCTCTGCACCAATAGCTTTATTAAATGCACCTCGCGCAATCTCGACACTGTTTCCCGTCTCCACTTTTTTGCTTAAGAGAGCATTAAGCCGGACTTCAATCTTCAGGACATCCATTTTTGTCATCATTCCATTGGCAAAATGTGCATTTGCATCCGCAAGGAATTTTTCAACAAGAACAATATTTGCCTGGACGAGTTTATCAGCCTGTAATGCCTTATAATAATTCCAGAAGGCAGTCGTTACCGTAAAAACAGTTTCATTCCTTTTTAGATTACTCTCATATTTATCAGCATTCAAACCCGATTCAGCCGCATCCTGCAAAGAGGAAAGTTTGAATCCGGTAAATAACGGCTGAATAAAAGATAATTTAAAGTTGAATGCATCAAGAACAGCTTCCTGGATTGTGATTGGCTGAGGAAGAATCGGCAGATTAATCTTAAAAGGAGGTACATCGCTCAGGTGTGAGTAAGTCCCGGCAAATGTAAATGTCGGGTAGAACTGAGATGATATCTCATTGACTTTCGCTTTTGATTTATCAATGCGTATGTCGGCGATTTTTATTTCATCATTATTTATCAATGCAGCCGCAATACTTTTTTCTAAAGTAAGCATTTCATCCTGCGCTGAGAGAGATTGCGAATAAATTAATATAAATGAGATAATTATCAGGTTTCTGATTTTCATTTAGTTTTTCCCTGAATATTATAGATAAATACATTCTCAAGGTTTGGTGAAGTAAGCCTCGAATCCTCAATTATGATATTATCATCTCTGAGGATATTCAATATAGTCTGGGGATCGGTATCCAGAGGCAGCATTACGTTAATACGGTCTCCGAATAATTGCACGCTGTGGCTTGTTTTTGAATTAATAACAGAATAACCTTTGCGTGCCTGGAAACTTACAATTTCCAAAACACTCATGCCTGTCCCTTTTTTCAGGGTATCAGGGCTATCGAGAGCGATGATTTTTCCGTTATTGAATAGTGCAACGCGGTGACATCTTTCGGCTTCATCGAGATAAGGAGTTGACATAATAATTGTTATTTCTTCTTTCAGCAGTTTTGCAAGAATTTTCCAAAAATCTCGCCGGGATACCGGGTCAACTCCAGTTGTCGGCTCATCTAAAAAAATAATCGCTGGTTTATGTATCAGACTGCATGCGAGCGCGAGTTTTTGTTTCATGCCGCCGGATAATTTATCTGCAAGCCTGTCTCTGAAAGGTGTCAGTCTTGTGAACTCAAGTAATTCCTCTCTTCTTGAGTGATAGTTCCTGACATTATGAATCTCGGCAAAAAATTCAATGTTCTCATCAACTGTCAGGTCGCCATAGAGACTGAATTTCTGAGAAAGGTAACCAATTTTTTTCTGGATTTCCTGCCTGTTTATTTTCAGGTCAAGATCGAGAATTGATATTTCGCCTTCATTTGGCATTACCAACCCGCATAATATTCTAATTACGGTTGTTTTACCGGCTCCATCAGGACCGACAAAACCAAACATTTCACCTTTTCTGACACTGAATGAAATGTCCCGGACAGCCTGAACATCCTTATAGCTTTTAACTAAACCATCAACTGCAATAATCGTATCGGTCATTTTTGGCTGGTAAATATTTTAACATCAGCCGGCATCCCGGATTTCAGTAAATTATCGGGATTTTCAGCCGAAATTGTTACGGCATAAACCAACCGGCTTCGCTCTTCTTTTGTCTGAATATTTTTTGGTGTGAACTCAGCTTCAGGTGAAATTTTTCTGACAACACCGGGAAATGCTTTTTCAGGCATTGCATCAATATATATATCTGCTTTCTGACCAGTTTTTATAAAGGGGAGTTTATCATTTGAAACAAAAACATCAATTTCAATATTCGACAGATCTGTTAGTTTAAAAAGCGATGACAAAGGAGCTGCCGACTCTCCTTCCTTCAGATAAATATCGGATATAATTCCATCACGCGGGGCGAGGACATAACACTCCCGAAGTGATTTTTTAATAAGATCAATTGCTGCCCCGGCTTTCTTTACATTGGCTTCAGCCTGAATTAATTCTTCGGGTCTGAAAACATTCATAATTTTTTCAAAATTAGCTTTTGCCTGATTATATTGTGCAAGAATGACCTCATATCGTGCAGTGATATCATCAACCTGTTTTTTAGTGATTGAGCCGGTTGAGAGCAGGTTTTCAGCCCTTTCTTTATCTGTCCTGGCAGGAATGAGATTTGCTTCAGATTGTTTTAGCACTTGCTCAGCCTGTGAAATATCTTCGTGCCTGGCTCCTTTTCGCATAAGATTATACTGTGCCTGTGCTATACTCAGTGAGGCTTCTGATTGGCGTAGTTGAAAAATCAGGGTCTCCGGGTCAATAATCATTATTGTATCTTCCTTTGATACTTTTGAACCCTCGGTTATAAGAACACTTATAACTTTACCCCCGGTTGAAGCACTTACAGTTACTGTTACTGCTTCGAGATTCCCGGATTCTTCTACTGTACCAGGAGAACTATCCTCAGAACATGCGGTAATTGCAAGAAGTAATACAAAGACTGTGAATTTAAAAATCTTCATTGTCATCAACCTGTGCTATATGTTTATAAATTTTACGGCCCTTTTTGCTCAGTGTGCCGCGGATAATTATATCTAGAGCGGTCTGAGATGCATAACGAATTGAAAAATTATTGTTGAGAATAAAATCGGGATGGATTATTGATCTGATGCCATTACTGAAAATTGTTAATATTATTTCAGGAGGGTAGGGCAGGAATAACTTTTCCTGAATACCTTGTTCGAAAATCCTGCTGACATTTTCTGAAATCGCTTTAGTCCTGAATTTATCTATAAAATCCCAAATTTCAGGTTCCGTTATCCTCACATCTTCAAGAAATTTTGTACTGATCTGGATTGTCAGTGAAAGAAGTGCATCGAAAATACCTTTAAGTTTCTCAATGGCATTCTGCTCTGAATTTATTATGTGGACAATTTCATCATTTTTTTGATAAAGAAGCCCCTGTATAGTCTGCATAACAAGTTCAGATTTGGAGGGAAAATGTTTATAGATAGTTTTTTTACTTATTTTTAATTCGGCTGCAATTTCATCCATCGAGGTTTTGCTAAAACCTTCAGCAAGGAATTTTGATCTGCAATGGGTTAAAATTCTTTCTCTCATGGCTCATAAGAAACTAAAATAGTATCAATGGTTTCTAAAATATAAAACGGAAACCATAATGTCAAGTATGGTTTCCGTTTATCTGAAATTATTTATGGGAGGATTTTGAACAGCCTAATTATCAAATGAGTATCACTAATTTGAGGAATTTGTGATGGATATTCTCAATAACCCAGGTACATATCTGCCATCAGATAATTTCTAACATAATCTCTGACCGAATCTTCGAGTGTTGCTATAGGCTCTTTATATCCGGCTGAAATTATTTTTGAATTATCAGCTTCGGTGTAGTACTGGTATTTTGGCTTAAGATATTCAGGCATCTCGATATATTCAATGTTCACTGGTTTATCCATTGCGTTAAAAATTGCCTTAACAAGGTCGTTCCATGATCTTGCCTTACCGGTGCCAACATTATAAATCCCATTGATTTCAGGGTTAGCCAGGAAGAAGAGAGTCATTTTAACAGCATCTTTTACATAAATAAAGTCGCGCATTTGTTCGCCGTCTTTATATTCAGTTTTATAAGATTTGAATAAACTGGCTTTTCCCGTATTATGTATTTGTTCATATGCCTTATGAATGACACTCCTCATTTCGCCTTTATGGTACTCGTTGGGGCCAAAGACATTAAAAAATTTGATTCCCACTGCGGAACCGAGCATGTTGTTTCGCTGCAGCCACAAATCGAAAAGATGTTTTGAGTAGCCATACATATTTAACGGACGGAGTCTTCTGATCTGCGACAGATCATCGGCGTAGCCTTCAGCGCCATCGCCATAAGTCGCTGCCGAAGATGCATAAATAAATCTGATTTTTTTCTTAACACACAAATTTGCAAGCGCTTTTGAATACCGGAAATTATTTTCGAGCAGATAATCAGCATCCGTCTCAGTTGTGGATGAGCAGGCACCCATATGGATCACTGCTTCCGGGACAAAACGCAGGGAATCGTTCTGCACTTTCTCATAAAAGGTTGTACGGCTCATAATGTCGTCAAAAATTAACCCGTTAATATTTTTCCATTTCTCAGCCTTTTTAAGGTCATCAACAATGAGTATGTCCGATCTTCCTCTTGTATTTAGTTCCCATACAATTGAGCTTCCAATAAAACCAGCACCACCGGTAATTACTATCATATTTCTCCCCGAAGTCTTCATTTTAACTAAGGGGTAATTTAAGTATATTAAATGTTTGTTTCAAAGCATACTGTGTAACCAACTAAATTGAATTATATGAAAGATATTGACATTAGAAAGATTTTAGAAAAAAGAATACTTGTGCTTGACGGGGCTATGGGCACAATGATCCAGAGATACAAACTTACTGAAGAAGATTTCAGAGGCACAAGATTTTCTGCCCATCCGCTTGATCTTAAAGGCAATAATGACCTGCTTTCAATCGTAAGACCGGACATCATTAAAAATATTCACAATGCATATCTGGAAGCCGGATCGGATATTATTGAAACTAATACATTCAGCGCAAATAAATTTTCTCAGGCAGATTATCAACTTGAATCGTTTGTTTATGAGATTAACTATGAATCGGCAAAAATAGCTAAGGAATGTGCGACAGCATTCACAATTAACAATCCTGAAAAACCAAGATTCGTTGCTGGCGCTTTGGGACCGACAAATAAAACAGCCTCGCTTTCGCCGGATGTCAATGATCCCGGGTACCGGGCTGTTAGTTTTGATGATCTTGTTGAAGCTTATTTTGAGCAAACACGCGGGCTTGTTGAAGGCGGTGCAGATATCCTACTTGTAGAGACGATTTTTGATACATTAAATGCCAAAGCCGCAATTTTTGCAATTGATAAATATTCCGCTCAGACTGGTATCAATCTTCCGGTAATGATATCCGGAACGATTGTTGATCAGAGCGGCAGGACTCTTTCCGGTCAGACCACAGCGGCATTTTATATTTCTATAGCACATACGAAAAATCTTTTGAGTGTGGGATTAAACTGCTCTCTCGGTCCTTCGCAGATGCGTCCCTTTATTGAGGAATTATCTTCAATAACCCATACCTTTGTCAGTCTTTATCCAAACGCCGGGCTCCCGAATGAATTCGGTCAGTATGATGAATCTCCCGAAGCGATGGCAAAAGTACTGGATGAATACGCAAAGAACGGATTTTTTAATATAGTTGGCGGCTGCTGCGGAACAACACCTGACCACATCAGAGCATTTTCTGAGGTTGCTTCGAGACATAAGCCAAAAGTACTTAAACAGTCAGATAATTTACTGCGGCTAAGCGGTCTTGAACCTCTTGAATTCAGAACCGATCTGAATTTTGTGAATGTCGGTGAAAGAACAAATGTTACCGGTTCCAAAAAATTTGCCAGACTTATTAAATCAGGTAATTATGAAGAAGCCCTTTCTATCGCAAGAGATCAGGTGGAAGGCGGAGCACAGGTACTTGATATTAATATGGATGAGGGAATGATCGATTCCGAAGCCGTAATGATTAAATTCTTAAATCTTGTTGGTGCGGAACCGGATATAGCCCGTTTGCCTGTGATGCTCGATTCTTCTAAATGGAGCGTTATTGAAGCCGGATTAAAATGTCTTCAGGGGAAAGGTATCGTTAATTCAATATCGATGAAAGAAGGAGAAGATGCATTTATTGAACATGCTAAAAAAGTACTTTCTTACGGAGCCGCCGTGATTGTGATGGCTTTCGATGAAAAAGGGCAGGCAGATACTTTCCAGAGGAAAATTGAAATTTGTGCCCGCGCTTATAAGCTGTTAACAGAAAAAGTTGGATTTCCTCCTCAGGACATTATTCTTGACCCGAATGTTTTTGCAATTGCTACAGGAATTGAAGAGCATAATAATTATGCGGTGGATTTTATTGAGGCAACCCGCTGGATTAAGCAAAACCTGCCTTATGCGAAAGTATCCGGAGGAGTAAGCAATGTCTCTTTTTCTTTCCGAGGAAATGATGCTGTAAGAGAGGCAATACACTCTGTATTCCTCTTTCATGCTATAAAAGCAGGCATGGACATGGGTATTGTAAATCCCGGACAACTTGGAATTTATGAAGAAATACCAAAAGAACTGCTGCTCAGAGTGGAAGATGTAATCCTGAACAGACGTTCTGATGCGACAGAAAGGCTTGTTGAAATTGCCGAGAGTGTAAAACCGCGGGAAAAATCAGAAGTGCAGGAACTGGAATGGCGTTCGGCTCCGGTTGAAGAGAGATTAAAACATGCACTTGTTAAAGGAATTGTTGACTTTATTGAACAAGATACTGAAGAAGCGAGAAAAAAACTAAAAGCACCGCTGGATGTTATTGAAGGTCCGCTAATGGATGGTATGAATATCGTCGGCGATCTTTTTGGTTCTGGTAAAATGTTCCTGCCGCAGGTTGTAAAAAGTGCGCGGGTTATGAAAAAATCGGTGGCTTATCTTATACCATACATCGAAGAGGATAAAAAAACTTCCGGCGGAAGCCGAAGTACAGGCAAAGTTGTGCTAGCCACTGTAAAAGGTGATGTACATGATATCGGTAAAAACATAGTTGGTGTTGTGCTTGGCTGTAATAATTACGAAGTAATTGATTTAGGGGTAATGGTGCCTGTCGATAAAATTCTTAAGGCTGCAATTGAAATGAAAGCGGATATTCTTGGTTTAAGCGGACTGATCACGCCCTCTCTCGATGAAATGGTACATGTGGCAAAGGAGATGGAAAGGCTTGGTCTGAAGATTCCTTTGCTTATTGGCGGTGCAACAACTTCCAGAATTCATACAGCAGTTAAAATTGCTCCAAATTACAGCGGCCCGGTTATTCACGTTCTTGATGCTTCAAAAAGTGTAACTGTCTCCGGCGATTTGCTGAGCAGGAACACAGGTGATACTTTCACTGCAGGAATCCGTAAGGAGTATGATGATTTGCGTGAAGATCATAAAAAAAGAATGAATGCGAAGGAGCTTATCAAAATTCAGGATGCACGGCGAAACAGGTTCCTGTTGGATTGGAATATTGAGAAAATTTTTACGCCGAAATTTACAGGTGTTCGAAAGATTACAAATATAGATCTCAACCTGCTTCGGGATTATATTGACTGGACACCATTCTTCCAGACATGGGAATTAAAAGGAAAATATCCGGAGATTCTTACAAACAAGACATATGGCATTGAGGCAAAAAAAGTATTTGATGATGCGAATCGGCTAATTGACATGATTATTGAAGAGAAATTAATATCTGCCAATGGTGTTTGCGGTATATTTCCAGCAAATTCAGCCGGAGATGATATTGAAGTTTATACCAGTCCGGGCAGGGAAGGACTTCTGGCTGAATTACATACTATCAGACAGCAGCAGCAAAAATCCGGCACCGCACCGAATCTTGCACTCTCTGATTTTATAGCTCCGAAAGACTCGGGCAGAAATGATTATATTGGGGCATTTGCTGTTACTTCCGGAATTGGAGTGGATGAACTTGCTGCCCGATATGAAGCGGCGCATGATGATTATAATTCAATAATGATAAAGTCTGTTGCCGATCGGTTTGCAGAGGCTTTTGCCGAATACCTTCATGAATTGGTGCGTAAGGAGATTTGGGGTTATGCAGAAGATGAAAATTTAAGTTCGGAAGAACTGATCAGAGAGAAATATACTGGAATAAGACCAGCACCGGGGTATCCTGCACAGCCGGATCATACTGAAAAACCGATAATTTTTGAGTTACTCCATGTTGAAGAAAACACGGGAATAACTCTTACTGAAAATCTTGCAATGCATCCTGCTGCCTCAGTTTCTGGTCTGTATTTTGCCAGCCCTCATGCAAAATATTTTACCACCGGTAAGATTGGGAAAGATCAGGTCGTTGACTATGCGAAAAGAAAAGGCTTAAGTCTTGAGGAAACGGAGCGATGGCTGAGACCAACACTTGGCTATGATGATACGGAATTATGATTTTACTTCAACGTTTTTGAAATAAAACCGGCATTTCGTCTGATTCCTTTGAGCCTTGCCCGGCTGATTGGGGAATCACCATACTTTTTCATAAATGTTGAATTAGTTAGGTTATCAAGATCCGCGAATTTGATTGTTTTGTTTTTGGTGTCAAGGAAGTCAGGTTCTTTCGTTAATGATGAAAACCTAATATTCCAGGGGCAAACATCCTGGCAGATATCACAGCCGAAAATCCAGTTGTTGAATTTATCCCTATATTTCCCGGGTATATCACCCTTGTTTTCAATCGTCAGATACGATATACATTTTGATGAGTCCAATTGATATTCGGAAATTATTGCATCTGTAGGACAGGCGTCAATGCAGGCAGTGCACGTTCCGCAATAGTCCTCACTTAATTCAGAATATTCAAATTCGGCATTGGAAAAAATGTTCGAAATAAAAAACCAACTGCCCTTATCCCTGTTTATAATATTCGTGTGCTTCCCCATCCAGCCAATTCCGGATCTCTGAGCCCAAACCTTATCCATTACAGGTCCCGTATCAGTATAAAAGCAGTAAATAAACCCGGGATATAATGCAACAATTTTTGATGTAAAGGCTTCCAGTTTTTCTTTTATGACAATATGGTAGTCTTTTCCCCAGGCATACCGGGACACTTTTCCTTCATCGGGGTTGTCAGGAAAAACATCATCGGTTTTATAGAAAATGCCAAGTGAAATGACACTTTTAATTTCAGGAAGGATGAGTGCGGGGTCCGATCGTTTTTCAATATTTTTGGACATATAATTCATACCGGCATGAAACCCGCGTTTAAGCCATTCTGTAAGTCTCTGTGTTTCTTCAGTCAGGACAGTATATTCCGAAAAACCGAATAGATCAAATCCCTCCTCTTGTGCTAAGCGGGTAATAATTGTATTCGGAATTTGCAGTCTCAAAAAAGTTCCCACTTTTTTTCTTTAGGCGGCGGGATTTCAATAAAAACAAAGCCTTCTATAACACTAGTCTTATAGGTTTGCAGTTTTCTTTCGGTACCCGGACAGATGCCGGTCCGGAGAGAAAATTCCCAGCCATGTGCCGGGCAGACAATATTTTCATCTTCAATAAAACCGTCAAATAAAATAGCAGAAAGTTTATGCGGGCAGATATTGCTGATCGCAAAAATTTCAGAATCAACTCTGAAAATAGCAATGTCATGATCCTCAAAGACAAATCGTTTTCCACGTTTGTCTATTAATTGGTTTACCGGGAATGTCTTTACCTTTTGCATGGATTATGGCAATATTTCAAATTTTTCTTTTAAGGAAAAACCTTTATCACCCAACTGTATAGTTGCCGCAGCAATTGTCGGATCATGTTCGAAAACAAAATACCAGTTTTGTTCAACTGCCATCTGTAAAAATCCTTTCTTTTCCTCTACTGTGACAAGAGGCTGCAGATCATATCCCATAACATATGGAACAGGAATATGGGATGCAGTAGGTATAAGGTCGGCACAATAGAATAATGTGTTTGAAGAGTCGAAAATCCTGACAGCCTGCTGTGAAAATGTGTGTCCATTAATTGGATGAAATGCTATGCATTCATCAAAAAAGTCATAACCGTTATAGAATTTAAAAAGTCCTTCAAGTACAATTGGTTCAAACCGGCTTTTAACGAAACTGGCTTTGTCGCGGTCAGAAGGATTCATAGCCCAGTCATAATGAGCCTGTTGAACATGGTAGATTGCATTTGGAAACGCCGGGTATGTTTTTCCATTTTCGAATACGACCGAGCCCCCGGTATGATCAAAATGCAGATGCGTCAAAATAATGTCTGTAATTTCGACGGGGGCAATTCCTTCAGAAGCTAATGCCTCGAGAATTGAATAGGAATTATTCCGGACATCATAAATAGAAATAAATTTCTCATCCCAGCAGCCGCCAAGTCCGGTATCTACGAGTATTTTTTTTTCATCGCTAATAAGAAGAAGACACCTTGCACCAAGACGAATCCGGTTCCGCGCATCGGAGGGATTAGTTTTTTCCCAGAGCGATTTCGGAATAATACCAAACATTGCTCCACCATCAAGTGCGAATAATGATGTTCTAAGTTCTTTTACAATATATTTACCGATTTTCATATTCACGATCGGGTTATTTCTAAAATCCGTTCTATTTTTTGCTTAATCTGATAAAGATCGATGATGCGGGGCTGTCTGAGAAATTCAACCCCCTGATGATAGAGAACAAGTACAGGTGCAGTGAAAATATTATTCTGCGCTGCCGCTTCAGGAGTTAAGGTTGAATCAATATCCACGAAATTAAATAAATCGGTTGAAGAAAGCAGATCGATAATCTGGGGTTTGACAACCTTACATACATTACATTCGGGAGTCGAAAAGTAGAGAGCCACGAATTCACCGGAATTTTTCAACTGGTTAAGTTCTGCTGGATCGGTGTTCTTATACTTTATATTATTCTTCAGCATGGCATATATCACAATTATTGCAAGGGGCAGTTTCAGTTATTCCAAAGTACTCGAAAATAATTAATTTCCGGCATTTTTCCGCCTTAAAGTAGTTCACAACAGAGAGCAGTTTTTTTCTGTCACTCATTATTTTAGCTTCAATAAATTTTTCATCGGATAGTTGCAGTGGAAGCGCATCCACAACTTTCAGGTCTCGGTTTTCAACATCTCCTTCAGTGGCGCCATATCGGTCAAGCATACCAAGAGCAGTTTCGAGCCGGAAATCAGTCCTGTTCTTATAAACAAGATTTTCTCGTAAAAACTCCAATCCCAAAGAATTAACTTCCACAATCCGGTTTTTTAGTAATTCATAGAGGCTGTAATAAAATCTTGATTCAGGATTCGACCATTTGATAAAGTCCATCTGGATGTATAAGTCATTCTGATCATAAAGGAGGTAGCAAAATGAAGGTTTTCCATCTCTTCCGGCTCTCCCTATTTCCTGGTAGTATGACTCAATGGAACCCGGAAGCTCAGCATGTATTACAAAACGTATATCTGGTTTATCAACGCCCATGCCGAAAGCATTTGTTGCGAGCATAATTTTTTCATTTCCAAAAATAAAATCATTTTGCCTCATTTTTCGCTCTTTTGCACTTAGATTACCATGATATATTCCATGCTTAATTCCAGCTTTTGTCAGTTTTGCTGAAAACTCATCGAGAGTCTTGATCAGGGAAAAATATATTATTCCTGCGCCGCTCACAGAATTGATAACAGAAATAATTTTTTCGAATTTTGCACTGCTCCCATAAACATCAAAAGCCCCAAGAAATAAATTCTCCCTTTCAATACCGCGGTGGAAAACAGCGGTGTTATTGTTCTCAAGATGCAGCTTTTTAATAATATCATTCTGAACTTCCGGAGTTGCAGTTGCTGTAAGAGCAATTGTGAGAGGATTTCCCAGTAATTCTCTGAATTCACCGACTCGTGAATAATCCGGCCGGAAGTCATGTCCCCACTCCGATATACAGTGTGCTTCATCAACAGCAAGTAAAGAAATCCCTGTTTTTTTTACCGCATCAATAAATTCAGTTTTGCGGAATCTTTCGGGAGTGACGTAAAGCAGGCGGGTTTTCCCGTCCACAAAATCTGCAAGCCGACGTTCGCGTTTGTCAGAAGTGATGGAAGAATTAATAAAAGTTGCAGGTAATCCCGCTTTTCGCAATTTATCTACCTGGTCCTGCATCAATGCGATAAGAGGACTTATTATAATTGTTCTTCCTTCCATGACCATTGCAGGGAACTGGTAACAAAGCGATTTACCGCTGCCAGTCGGCATAATGAGCAGAACATTTTTCTTGTCCTCAAGAAGTGTGTTAACAACTTGCTGCTGAATATCCAGAAAACTATCAAAACCAAAAAATATTTTAAGCTGGGGGAGGTAGTCCATTAATCTCACTTAATTGATATCGAATTTATAAATTATTGTGCGCACGAGGAAACGCGGGATATAAGTATTCCTTGATATTCTTTTGATAAAGCCGGTACTGAATGTCTAAAAAAAAGAAGGTAAATCGCGTTAGTCTTCTTTCAGAAAAATTACAGTTAACTATACCGGGTTCTCAGTGCCGTCAGGGGAAGGTGTCTGATCTGTTTCCGAATTATTGTCTTTCCGGTCGGCATGAAGTCCAAGATCATTTTCGTATTGCTCAATCTGGGCAAGTAAATTTTTTTCCATAGTTATCAGCTGGGAGATCTTTGCTGTAAGTTCTTCCTTTTTGATATCCAGGTGAGCATTCTCTTCTTTTGCGTTAGTCAGGGAAGTTTTAACATCCGAGAGATCAGCCTGTTGTTTATCAAGCTCCTCCTCAAATTTTTTCAACTCTTCCAGAACCAGCCTTTCACGGCCTTCAAGTTCATTGTATGTTTTAGAGGAGTCCGCAAGAATCTGCCTCATTTGATCCTGGAGTGAGTTGCGCTGATTCTGAAGTCTCTCATTGTCGTTCTTAAGTTCCATAAGGAACATTTTTTGTCTGTTTTCCTGATCTTTCAGAGCGAGTAAAGAAGCAGCAACTGCGGATTTTTCATTCTCAAGATCGGTCACAGCCAATTCTGTGGATTTACGCTCTTTCTGAAGTACTTTAATAAGCCCGTTATATTCGGCAATCTGAGTGTTTTTTTCAAGAATGAATTTCTCTTTTTCCTTGATCTTTCTATCCAGCAGAAGTATTTCCTGTTTCATCGCCGAAATTTTATTTTTTGTCTCAGATATTTCTGAAAGAAAATTCTGCATGGTTTCGGAGAGTTTACTTTCAATTGTGAGATAAGTCTCTTCCATTTTAAAGCGGTTTTTCTCAATCTCATCCATCTGAGAATTTAATGCGGCAATCCCCTCACGGAGTGTATCTTCATTCTCTTTATGTTCAAGCACTGAAGTTTTAAGATCGGAAAGTAAAGTCTCCAGTTTTTTGATCTCCTCAGTCAGTCCGTTTTTCCTCTTTTCCCCGACAGCTAATTCATCGTTCATCGATTTCAATAAAGTCTTTCTGGAGCTGATCTCGTCTTCAATTCTTAAAAGGTCGCCGCGTTTAAATTGAATCTCTTCGGTTAAGGCATCCTTTTTAATATTATAGTCGTTATACAACTTATCTTTTTCAGCGAGTTGATTAGCGAGGTTTGTAATTCCGTATTCAAGTGAATTCTTTAACTCCTGATTAAATGAAATCCTGTCATTGATTTCCCTCAGCAGTTCTTGTTTCTCGGCTTCTTCTTTTTTTAGATTAATGATTTTGTTGCTGATCGCTTCATTTTCTTCCCGAAACCGGAGAATTCGTTGTTCAGTTTCCCTGATCTCTTTTTCGTAAGCTGAAATTTTAGCCTGGAGATCATCTGTCTGGCTTTTTGTATCAGCGAGTTTCTGAGTATTTACTGCGAGATCTTCTTCTACCTTAGTTTCAGATTCTTTGAGAGTAGATACCTTTTGTTCGTAATCAAGTATCTGTATATCGAGAGTTTCGTATTTTACTGAAAGATCACGGATTTTTTCTTCAAGATCGTCAACAGTATTCTGTCTCTCAGTTATTAGTTCATCGAGTTCTTCAGCAGATTTTGTTAATAACGATTTATTCTCTGATAATTCATCGATTTCATCTTCCTGGACGTCAACCAGTTTCTCAAATTGAATCTTCTGTAGCTCGAGCTCAGCAATACGTTTTTCGAGTTGTTTTATCAGAGAATTTTTTTCTTCCTCATCATTGCTTAAATTTTTAATACTATTAAGTAGTGCATTTTTTTCCCGGGCAATGTCCGAGAGCTCTTCTCTTGCGCCGCTAACTCTTTTATCTAATTCTTCTAGGCTGCCGCTTTTTTCAAGTATAACGTGAAGCTGATTCTTTAATTCGTCATTCTCTTCGATAAGACGATCGACATCATCCCTGTTTCTTTTGAGAATACTCATTTTTTCCTCGGAATGGGATATATTAAGTCATTTTTTAACATAAAACCGCTTAATCTCATTAGATAAAAATATTGAAATAAAAATTCAGAATCACAAAATTAAATAAAGTTATTCGGTTTCCGTTGTTCCGTAAACCGTTTTCAATGAAATGATCAGCGATGTTAACCCCGCAGCAAGTGAAAACAGCATAGCTTTAAAGAACATTGAATCTACAACATATAATGCAGAATAAAACAAAGATATGTTAAGCATCAGAATTGCAAAAAATTTTGCTTTAACAGGCATACCGCGGTGTTTCCTGTAATTCCTGATATATTTACCAAAATATTTATTGTGTAATAGAGAATGATAAAATTTTTCAGAACTTCTTGAAAAAAAGTAGGTCGCAAGCAGAAAAAATACTGTGGTCGGCAATACAGGAAGAATGATCCCCAGTATGCCTAAACCAATAAAAAACCAGCCCGCAATAATAAAAAGCCGGCGCAGGACAGGGTTTTTGATCAGATTTATTTCCAAAACAAATATTTCTCCATATAAAAAAAGAAATATATTAATATATTTTGTTTTGACAAAACTTAGTATCTTATTTAATTACAATGCCTTACAAAAGATTGCCCGATATCTGACCACGAATACCCCATATATACTGAATGAAATGCTTAAAAATTCGCTCAATTACCTGACCTTGCTCAATCATTTTGCATTAACCTCTGGGAGAAGAGGGTTGCAAAAGTAAACTTATCATTAATAATTGATGTTTATTAATCTATTTGATGAAACCAAAAATATAATAAGACATCATATCCTATATTAAAAGGAAAATAATGGAATTTGCAGGATATTTTGCAGCAATTTTAATTGGATTAGTGCTTGGAATAATGGGTGGCGGCGGATCGATCCTGGCTGTTCCTGTTCTCGTCTATCTTTTTGGTTTTCAGCCGGTTATTTCAACTTCATACTCACTTTTTATTGTTGGATTCACAGCGTTTATCGGGGCATGGAATTATTACAGGAACAAAGAAATTGATTTCAAGGCAGCTCTTTATTTTGGCTTTCCTTCGATTGTCTCCGTGTTCTTTACAAGGAAAATAATCCTGCCATCGCTGCCGGAATTTATTCCGTTTTTCGGAATGTTCGAAATAAACAAACAAACTGCCATCATGGTTTTATTTTCAATTCTTATGGTGATTTCGGCGGTATCAATGATCAGGAAGAAAAAATACTTTTCGTCAGAAAATGGAGAAAAACCTGATCCTTTGATAATAATTCTCGCCGGTGCAGGCGAAGGACTCCTCACAGGTCTTGTCGGGGCGGGCGGCGGGTTTTTAATTATTCCCGCACTTGTAGTTCTTACCGGGATAGATATGAAAAAGGCAGTTGGCACTTCACTTTTAATTATTGCTGTGAAATCGGTTATCGGCTTTTTCGGAGACTTTGGTCACATAGTTATTGATCCGCTTTTTCTGGCAGTTTTTTCTGCACTTACTGCGGCCGGAATAATTATTGGGATATATTCTGCTTCAAAAATATCCGGTGAGAAACTAAAACCAGCCTTTGGATGGTTTGTACTAGTGATGGGTGCATTTATTCTTATAAAAGAAATAATAATAAAATAAAGGTATATAAATGAGTATAATATCGTCAATCTTTGGTCAGCGGACCATAGTTGAAAATCTGGATTATGCTGCCTTTGCTGAAGGTATCAATAGCGATCCACTTGCTGTTTTGCTTGATACACGCACAAAAGCGGAATTTAACGACGGGCATATTCCTAATTCAGTTCTAATAGACTTCATGTCCCCGAAATTCAAAGATGATATCTCGAAACTGGATACTTCGAAATCATATTATGTTTATTGCAGGAGCGGGAATCGAAGCTATCATGCCTGCAAACTGATGAAGCAGATTGGTTTTGAAAAAGTATTCAACCTGGCCGATGGTATAATTGGTTGGGAAGGTAAAATAGTAAGGTAATTTCAGGAGATATTATGTTTTTTCAACACGTTTATGAGAAAGGTCTTGCCCAGGCAAGTTATATAATGGGCTGCCAGGTTACAGGAGAAGCAATAGTTATTGATCCCAAAAGAGATATTTCAACATATCTTGAAATTGCTGAAATTGAAAAACTGAAAATACGATATATCACCGAGACGCATATTCATGCAGATTTCCTCAGCGGAGCAAGAGAATTGGCTGCTGCCACCGGGGGTGAATTGCTTCTTTCAGATGAAGGCGGTGATGAATGGAAATATGATTTTCCACATAAGGGTTTGCGGGATGGCAGCATAATAAAATTGGGAAATCTGTCTCTGGAAGTAATGCATACTCCGGGTCATACTCCCGAGCATATAAGTTTTCTTCTTACAGATAAACCTGCCGGCGATGTCCCTGTTATGGTTTTCACAGGGGATTTTGTCTTTGTGGGTGATGTCGGAAGACCAGATCTGCTTGAAGAAGCCGCAGGATTTAAAGGGACCAAAGTTGATGGCGCAAAACAAATGTTCGCATCATTAAAAAAATTCAGGAATTTGCCGGATTTTGTTCAGGTATGGCCTGGTCACGGGGCAGGAAGTGCATGTGGAAAGGCATTAGGAGCAGTTCCAAGCAGCACTGTCGGTTATGAGAAGTTTGTCAACTGGGCGCTGAAAATGAATGATGAAGCTGAATTTGTCGAAAAATTACTTGAAGGTCAGCCAGAACCACCGCGCTATTTCGCCATGATGAAAAAATTGAATAAGACCGGACCCGAAGTTTTAGGCGGAGAAACACACCCGGCAAAGCTGACCCTCGGTCAGTTCAAATCAGCATTGGAGTCCGGTATCACACTTGTTGACACAAGGGACAAGATATCCTTTGCCGGAGGACATATTCCCGGGGCTATTAATATCAGGGACGACGGTTCATTCAGCACCTGGGCTGGGTGGATGCTGAATTACGATGCACCCTTTATGCTGGTAGCCTCCGATGAAAGAATAGCAGAAATAACAAGGGGACTGATTCGTATCGGTCTTGATAAAATTCATGGATACATTTCTGATCTGAATATCTGGACAAACCAGGGCTTTGAACTTGAGACGCTGAATCAGATTTCAGTTTGTGATCTTGAAGAAAAGCTGGAAACCGGCGAATTCGAGATTATTGATGTAAGGGGTAAATCAGAATACGAAAAGGAAAGAATTTCGGGAGCAGTAAATATTCCGGCAGGGTATATTGCCCGGAGTCTTGATATTATCCCCAAGGATAAAAATGTCGTTCTGCATTGTGCCGCTGGTGATAGAAGCAGCATTGCCGCAAGTATTCTCCTGAAAATGGGTTATTCAAATGTTTATAACCTGACCGGTGGTATCTCGGCATGGAAGCAAAAAGGTTTCAGAATGCTTGAAGGTAAACCCTCCGATTACCACAAGGAAATAGATGAACTTATTCTGAATAATTGATATTAGTCTTAAATTTTTCGACCGGGATTGGAAGAATTCGCCTTCCGATCCCGGTTGATTTTCGTATTCGCTAATTGCCCTGCTGCAAAAGCACTTTGTTCAAAAATTCCCCCAAAATACCATTAGCCTCAGTATTAATTTATTCTTTTCCATACTGCAGGTCTTGCTCAAGCCATTACAATTTTTAAATAGTTACAGGAATTATTTATATTTTATTCTGCATAATTCTGGATTAAAATGAACGAGATAACAATGAGCCGTGATGAGAGACTTTGGGGTATGCTCACACATCTTTCCGCCTTTGCTTTTTTTATAATACCTTTCGGGAATATAATTGGACCTCTGGTTATCTGGCTAATCAAAAAAGAGGAATATGCTTTCGTTGAAGAGCAGGGGAAAGAGTCGATAAACTTTCAGATCACTGTTACTATAGCCATTGGAATTTCAGTGATGCTGATCTTTTTTTTGATCGGAATTATAATGCTTCTCGCCACAGTCATTACCGGATTCATTTTTGTAGTACAGGCATCGATCAGGTCAAACGATGGTCTTCCCTTCCGGTATCCTTACAGCATAAAAATCATTAAATAAATGGATAACATGAAAAAATTATTACTTGCAGCGGCAGTTTTGATTATATCAGCAGCAGTTACTTTGCAGGCTTCAAATTATAAAAAAGTAAGGACTGAGAATCTTTCAGCTAATCAGATTGAACAACTTCAGCAATTTGGCTTTGCTATTGAAAATTATATCGGGGCGAAAGATGGAGCGCTGGAATTTTTTGTAAATAATGATGAGTTCAAAATATTGCAGGATTCGGGGCTTCCATTTACAGTGCTTATCGAAGATTGGGAATTATATTATAAGAGTCTGCCTCAGCTTACTGAAGCGGAAAAAGCACAGTTCATTTCTGAAAGCAAAAGTTTTTACGGAGTTGAAGGTTTTGGCTACGGCTCGATGGGCGGATTTTATACTTATGCCGAGATTGTTCAAAAACTTGATGAAATGTACTCACAGTTTCCAAACCTTATCACCGAAAAATATTCAATAGGTACGTCATGGGGAGGCAGGACAATCTGGGCAGTGAAAATTTCCGACAATCCAAATATTTCAGAAGATGAACCTCAAGCCTTCTTCGATGCACTTATACATGCAAGGGAGCCGGCTTCGATGGCAAGCGTAATGTATTATATGTTTTACCTTCTGGAAAATTACGGCACCGATCCGGAAGTTACTTATCTTGTCAATAACCGGGAAATTTATTTTGTGCCATGTTTTAATCCCGATGGGTACGAATATAACAGAACAACGAATCCTTCCGGCGGCGGGATGTGGAGAAAGAACCGAAGGAATAACTCTGATAATGACGGAGTGGATCTTAACCGTAATTTTGGCTATATGTGGGGATACGACAATATTGGATCGAGTTCAATCCCGTCTTCAGAAACATACCGGGGTCCTTCGGCTTTTTCTGAACCCGAGACGCAGGCAATCAGGAACCTTGCAGTTTCTAAAAATTTCAAGACGTACATTAATTACCATTCATATACAAATGCCATAATTTATCCATGGGGGTATATAGATCAGGAAACCCCGGATTCATTGGTTTACAGAGAGTATGCATCGGATATGAGCCGCTGGAACGGATATATTACAGGCAATTCGACTCAGACAATCGGCTATGCTTCAAACGGAACGGCAAGAGACTGGTTTTACGGCGAACAGAATGCAAAAATAAAGGCGTTCGGTTACACATTTGAAGTCGGCAGTGATGCTGATGGATTCTGGCCCTCGCAGAGCAGGATTTTTCCTCTGGCGCAGGGAAATCTCCGTCCTAATCTCTATAATACCTGGGTGGCAGGTGAATATGTTAGTTTTACTGAGGCACAGTATTCATCGGAATACTTATTACCCGGGGAGAGTTACACTCTTATACCGAAATTCAAAAATAAAGGATTGTCCACAGCTAACGATCTCTTAATAGAAATCGTATCTTTAAATGAATATCTTGAATTTGAAAATGCCAGTTTCGTAATAGATTCAATACCCCCAAGAGAAGAGTTTATTCCGGTTACTCCGGTCGGTTTCAGCCTGAATGAATTCGCTCCGACTGGTCAGAAATTATTCTACGAAGTAAAAACCGTGATCAGCAGTACAGTAATGTCCCGGGATACTCTCTGGATGATTCCCGGAATGCCTGTTTTTATTTTTAACGATACTAATAATGATCCTTCATTGCTCTGGACCATTACGGCTTCACCAGCCACCCCAAAGTGGGAAGCGACGACTTCGGCTTTTCATAGTTCTCCGACAGCTTATACTGACAGTAAGACAAGCACATACGCCAATAACGCTAATGTGAAAATGATAATGAAAGATCCGGTGAGTTTGAATGGGATTTCGTCTGTGGTACTTAGTTACTGGTCAAAATGGGATATTGAGGCTAACTGGGACTGCGGGCAGGTATATATCTCGACTAATAACGGCACAACATGGCAGGTATTAGTGGGCAGTTTTACTGTCCCGGGAGCCGGACAAGGCGCTCAGCCGGCAAACGAACCTGTTTATGAAGGCGCTCAGACAGCCTGGGTCTATGAAGAAATAGATCTCTCAGATTATGTAGGAAATGATGTCAAAATTAAATTCGAACTGAGATCGGATGGTTCATTGCAAAAAGATGGATGGTATCTCGATGACATCCAGATTTATTACTACGGGGCAAATTCTTCCAATTTTAAATGTGTGGACGTAGCTTTCATTTCAGGATGGAACCTGCTCTCTGTCCCGGTTCTTGCATCGAATATGAGCGCGGCATATTTATTCCCCTCAGCGGCATCCCCCGCTTTTGGTTATAACGATGGCTATGTTTTGTCTGATATCCTCAACAACGATTATGGATACTGGGTAAAATTCAGCCAGGAAGGTATGGTGAATATCTGCGGTAATCGGATTGACGGGATAATCCCGGTAATGGCTGGTTGGAATATTATAGGGGGAAACGATACTTCAGTTGCTGTTTCACAAATAACTTCCAATCCGCCGGGGATTGTTGAAACCTTTTTCTTTGGATATAACGGAGGTTACTCCACTGCGTCATCTCTTGAACCTGGAAAAGGTTACTGGGTGCGTACTTCTGAATCAGGCGAACTGAACCTGAATACTTCCGCACAGAAAAATTCAGCATCAGAAACCGTCAATGGAATAGAGATAATTATTACTGATGCCAGCGGGGACAAGGCAGTGTTATTGCTTGCATCTGACTTTTCCGGATCTTTCGATATGCCGCCATCTGCTCCGGATCGCAGTTTTGAAGTTTCTTTTACCGGGAATAAAATAGGGACTGCCGAATCATCCGGCGAAATATTAATTGAGAAAGCAGTATTTCCCCTTTCAATCGAAGTGAAGAATGGCGATATCGTTCTCATGCATAAGGGCATACCAGAATCCAGAGTCGTACAGGGCGAAAAATATATTCTTACTGATCCTTCAATTACTTTACTGAAAGTATCCCAGACAATTAAGCTGGATTCTTACCGGCTCTATGATAATTATCCCAATCCGTTCAATCCTGCAACCGTAATAACTTATGAATTGAAATCTGTCAGTCAGGTTTCCCTCCGTGTTTTTGATGTGCTTGGCAGGGAAGCGGCTGTGTTAGTGAATTCAATGCAGGCTGAAGGTAAACACAGTATTTCATTTGATGCCTCAGATCTTTCAAGCGGCGTTTATTTTTATTCGCTTGAAGCAAAAGGAAAAGATGGAAGCGGATACCGGGCTGTGAAGAAAATGATACTTATGAAGTGAAAAGGGGCTGGAATGATTTAATTAAGCAATAAAACCGGGAGGATCAGATCAGGTTTTTTATACCGTTACCCGGAAATTCCTGAATGTACGTAAAAATATATGGATATCCGGATAGTCAATGCTATCCGGATACGATTCATTGAGAAGAAAAGGAATCCCTTTTTATTTCACCGCAAGGGTGCGAAGGCGCAAAGAAAGAAATCCTGGAAAATATCAACCATCGTACATATTGAAAAATTTCAATTCGTTTTTGCTTTTCCTCTGTGTTTCTAAAGATGCTTTATGGTATATTTAAGGTTCGGCTAAATTATTATTAATACGTTTATTATTCAGTTTTTGCGGAGCAGCGATGTATGATTGGGACTGGAAAATCGAGAATGAAGATTTTCTGAACAGAACGATCGAAAGGTGTAAAGAAAAAAATATCATTCTTCCGACATTCAAAGAATTAAAACATCCGGAGACAATTTCCGGAAAGATAACCGAAAAATTAAAATCAATAGACCTTCAGGAGCTTCATCCTCTTAACCTTTTCAGAATTAACTGGCGAAATGATAGTAACACCGGATCTATCGGCGATATCAATTATGTTGAGATACCAAAAGAGATCACAGGAGTAAATGCACGGATCATTGGACTTGTCGGGAAGTTTTTCCCGACAGGGGCGCATAAAGTGGGTGCAACTTATGGATGTCTGGCGCCATATATGGTCAGCGGAAAATTTAATCCTGATTATCATAAGGCTGTGTGGCCCTCAACAGGCAATTACTGCCGGGGCGGCTCCTTCAATTCAGCGCTGCTGAATGTTCACGCTGTTGCAATCCTGCCCGAAGAGATGAGCCGTGAAAGGTTTGACTGGCTCAGGGAAATTGGCGCTGAAGTTTATGCTACTCACGGTTGTGAAAGCAACGTTAAGGAGATATATGATAAATGCCACGAACTCGAAGCGCAGAGCGATGAATATCTTGTGCTCAATCAGTTCGATCAGTTCGGCAATGCTATCTGGCATTATGAGGTTACAGGTTATACAATTGAAGATCTGTTCAGCAAAATCGGCAGGGAAGGACAAAGACTAAGCGGATATGTCAGCGCAACAGGCTCAGCTGGAACATTAGCTGCCGGCGATTACCTCCGCGAAAAATTTCCTTCGCTTAAAGTGGTATGTTCCGAAGCCCTGCAATGCCCAACACTCCTTATGAACGGATTCGGTGGTCACAGGATAGAAGGTATCGGCGATAAGCATGTTCCCTGGATACATAATGTGAAAAATTCGGATGCAGTTGCAGCTATCGATGATGAACATACTTTGAGAATACTCAGGTTATTCAATGAACCGGAAGGACATAAATGGCTGGCAAAACTCGGTGTTCCTGCCGATACGCTTAAAAAACTGCCATATCTTGGTATTTCTTCGATCTGCAATATGCTGAGTGCTGTAAAACTTGCGAAACATTTCGAATTTAATGAAAACGATGTTATTTTCACTGTATTTACTGACTCTACCGATCTTTACAATTCCCGCCTTGCTGAAATGAATGAGCAGTGGGGAAATTACTCGGAGCGGCAGGCAGAAGTTGACTGGACAAGCGTGATCCAAAACCAGGGGATCGATAACTTCAGGGAATTCACGTATCACGATAAAAAAGCCGTACATAATCTAAAATATTTCACCTGGGTGGAACAGCAGGGAAAAAGCGTTGAGGAACTTAATGCTCAGTGGTACGATGAAAATTACTGGAAGGAAAGATTTTCAATCGTCCCAAAATGGGATATGATGATAGATGAATTTAATGCTAAAACAGGAGTGAAAGTCTGACAACGATAGACCGGAGTTGAGCTATGGAGGAAAGACCGGGGAAAATTCTTAAAAATGTTTTTCTTTCTGCCGGCGGTAATAAATTAAGACCCGCCGACATAATGTTTACGGAAAAATTCGGGCAGATAGTTTTCCGCTCCGAAAATCCGGTGGAATGGGAAGAGATCAGCACTCCGGAGAAGAGGGCGGCTTATGTAGGTTCTCTCGAAGAAAACTATTATCTGCCTGACGCTCACTTCTATGACGGCGGTTTTATGGTCGCTATTCCCGGCGCTATTGATTCCCATGTTCATTTCGATACTCCGGGTTTTGAATTTCGCGACGATTTCGAGCACGGCTCCACCGCTGCAGCTTTCGGCGGTGTTACCACGGTTATTGATATGCCATGCACTTCGCTGCCCCCGGTTACCTCCGCTGATAATTTCGGAATAAAACTAAATGCGCTCAAGGGCAGAAGTCTGGTGGATTACGCTTTCTGGGGCGGAGTGCGCGGGAATGATTTCTGCAGTAACCGCGATATCGGTGAATTAGTTAAAGAACTTGATTCAGCCGGAGTTTCTTCTTTTAAGGTTTACCTCATTTCCGGAATGGATACATTCAAAGACCTGTATCCCGAACAGCTTGTTGAAGCAGCCGCTCAAATAAAAAAGACCGGTAAGCCGATGGGGGTTCACGCAGAGGATAAGGCGCTTATATTTGAAAAAACTGAAAAATTCAAAAATGCCGGTTTAAACGGCTGGCAGGACTATTGCAGCGCCCGTGATGTAGAAGCCGAGGTAAAAGCAGTTGCGACGGTTATTGATGCCGTCCGCAAAACAGGATGCCGCGCGCATATAGTACACCTGAGTTCCGGCGCGGGGCTTGAACTGATTCGCAAAGCGAAGTCGGAAGGATTGCCGGTTAGCGCTGAAACTTGTCCGCATTACCTCTGTTTTACCCAAAAGGACTTTGAAAATCAGGAGATTTCAGCATTACTGAAAACGGCGCCCCCCGTTAAACACGATGCTGACAGAGAAGCGCTCTGGCAGGGACTTGCTGATGGTTCAATTGCGTTTGTAGTTACAGATCATGCCGGCTGCAATCCCGATGCTGAAAAAACTGATCCCGACTTCTGGAAAATTTACGGTGGAATTCCGGGTGTCGAACACCGTGTGCCTTTCCTTTTCAGCGAAGGTTTTCTGAAAGGGAGGATTGATCTTGAGCAGACTATCAGATTGCTTTCCACAAATGTAGCAGAGTATTTTAATCTTAATTCAAAAGGCAGCATCCGGGAAGGGCTTGATGCTGATTTCGCCCTGATTGATCTCTGGGCTTCGCAGACAATTACTGCTTCTGCAATGCATAGCAAAGGTAAGTTCACTCCTTTTCAGGGAAAGCAGTTGAATGCGGTTGTAATTGGTACATTTCTGCGCGGAACGATGATTATTGATCAGAACAGAAAGCAGACCGGAAAAACAGGCTACGGTCAGTTTATCGGCATTAGCCGGAAAGTGGAGGGCAACTTAAATGGATAAAACATTGAAAATACTGAATACCTGGATTTGTAAAATTCAGAACGACCGAATAATACCGGTATTTGGTGATATAATTATAACTAACGGAAAAATTAGCGGGATTATTCCGAAAGATTTTTCCGCATATAATTTCAGAACTTCCGAAAGCACCGAACCGGGTAGTATTGATGCTGGAGGACGGGTGAGCACAGTACCTCTCGTTAATTTTCACGATCATTTTTATTCCCGGTTGGCGAAAGGACTTCCTTCCAAAGGTTCTATGAGCAATTTTCCTGAAATACTGAAAAATCTCTGGTGGAAACTTGATCTTTTGATGGATGCTGATATTACTGAAGCTTCAGCGCAGATGGCGGCGCTGGAATCGGTCAGATGCGGTGTCACATATATATTCGATCATCATTCGTCCCCGCGCTTCTCTGCCGGCAGCCTGGGAAAAATTGCAGATATTCTGAAAAAGTCCGGACTTAGGGGAGTGCTTTGTTTCGAGACAACCGACAGGAACGGCAAGGATTTATCAGCAAAAGGAATTGCAGAGAATATTGATTTTCTTCATAACCTGGCTGATGATAATATCCGGGGGATGTTTGGGCTGCACGCATCATTCACGATTGATGATGCTACTCTTGAAGCGGCCGGCAGACTGCTGCAGGAGACTGGATTTGGGGTTCATGTCCATCTCTGTGAAGATGTTTCAGATCGCAGGGAAAGTCAGCGGCTTTACGGGAGTTCACCTGTTGAGAGGTTAAACAGATTTGGACTTATTAATTCCAAAACAATTCTTGCTCACGGAATTCATCTTACCGGGAACGACTTTGCGAAAATAACGAATAACGGCGCTGCGATTGCAGTGAATCTTGATTCGAACATGAATAATACGGTCGGCATTACGCAATTCCCCATTTTTCCTTCAGATATTCCGCTGCTTACCGGAACTGACGGAATGAATTCGAATCCTGCCCGCACGCTTAAACAAGCGTTTCTTTTTGCAAGGCACAGCGGAATGACATTCTCGGAGGCTTTTTCCCTGATCAAAAAAATCTATTTCGATCAGATTACATTTGTTCGCAGGTATTTTCCTGACTATCCCGGGCTGGTTTCAGGTGACAGGGCAGATTTTATCGTATGGGATTATATCCCCCCTACTCCCTTCAGAGAAGATAATTTCTGGGGGCATTATATTTATGGAATGCTGGACAGGACAATTCACAGCGTTGTACAGAATGGCAGTATTCTTATGGATTATTTCAGGATAAACATAGACGAAAAACCAATTCAGGAGAATATCCTTAAACAAGGCAAAAAATTATTTGATAAAATGGCAGAATTAAATTGAAAATCAATTCGGGAATTAAAATGGATAAAGTAGAAAAAATAAAATTAAAAGCAGAGAAATATTCCGGACTTACGGCGAAAAACCTTTCAGAGCTGATCAAAATCAAAGGATTAAGCGGTGAGGAGAAAGGTACTGCCGGGGCGCTCAAAGCAATGATGGAAAATGCAGGGTTCGATGAAGTAAAGATTGACGGACTTGGCAATGTTATCGGGAGGATTGGTAACGGAAAAAGAATAATAGCCTTCGACGGACATATAGACACGGTTGATCTTGGAAATCTTGATGCCTGGAATTTTGATCCTCTGGGCGGTGAAATTAAAGACGGCTTTGTACATGGGAGAGGATCAGTTGACCAGCTCGGGGGTCCTGCCGCTTTTGTTACAGCCGGCAAAATAATAAAAGAGATTGGGATACCTGAGGATATGACTATCTATTTTACCGGTTCGGTGATGGAAGAGGATTGCGACGGACTCTGCTGGAACTATATTGTAGAAGAAGAAAAGATCAGACCGGAATGTGTTGTGGTTACTGAACCTACGAACCTCAATATTTACCGCGGACATCGTGGGCGGATGGAGATTGAAGTATCATTTTACGGGCTTTCATCGCATGGTTCTGCACCCGAACGCGGTAAAAATGCAATTTATATGGCTTCGAAGGCAGCGCTTGAAATTGAAAAACTGAATGAAAAACTTGCATCCGATCCATTCCTTGGAAAGGGAACCGTTACCGTTACAGAATTTATTTCTTCCAGTCCCTCCCTTTGCGCTGTTTCGGATTTTGCAAAAATTCATTTAGACCGCAGGCTTACCTGGGGAGAGGATAAAGAACTTGCTCTTGAACAGGTACGGGAGATTGTCGAAGGAATGAATGCAAAGGTTGAACTCCTTAATTATGAAAAGACCGCCTATACCGGTTTGAATTATGGAATGGAAAAATACTATCCCACATGGAAAATAGAAGAGAGCCATCATGTTATCAAAAGCGGGGTGAAAGCGTTTGAAGGTGTTTTCGGACACGCTCCTAAAGTGGATAAGTGGACTTTTTCAACAAATGGCGTAACAATCAACGGCAAGCACAAAATACCGGTTATCGGATTCGGCCCCGGGAATGAAGAATTAGCCCACGCTCCGAATGAGAAAGTGCCGGTTGAGCATCTGTTAAAAGCATCTGCTTTTTATGCAATGTTCTGCTATGAGTATTAACAAGAACAAAACTTAAACACAGCAGCGTATATAGCCGCTGTGCCCGGGATTGAACAGTGGGATAGCCGGGCTCCCGAATTACAAAAGATCATGTTGAATCATAATAATACCGGAGATTAAATATGGATAAGAAATTTAAAGGAAAACACTTCCTTACCTGCGAAGATTGGGCAAAAGAAGAACTTGATCAGGTATTCGATAAATCTTTCGAACTCAAAGACCAGTTTCTGAAAGAAGAAGCGCATCTGGATCTTCTTCATAAGACTTTGTTTATGATATTTTTTGAGCAGTCCACAAGGACAAGAAATTCGATGGAAGCTGGAATGACTCAGCTCGGCGGACATGCACATGACCTCACCGCTGATAAGATGCAGCTCTCGCATGGTGAATCTGCAAAAGACACTGCGATTATTCTTTCAAGGATGGGGCATGGAATTGCATCGCGTAATTGCTTCTATGGTATAGGCAAAGACTATCTTGCTGAAATGGCTAAGTATTCACGCCGTCCTGTGATGTCGCTTCAGGATGATGTTTATCATCCTTTTCAGGGACTCGCTGATCTGATGACTGTTTTTGAACATTTTGGTAAAAACACAAAAGGGCTCAAGGTCACAATCTCCTGGGCTTATGCGGATACTCATTCAAAGCCGCTTTCAGTTCCGCAGACTCAGATACTGCTTTTCCCTCGTTACGGGATTGATGTTACTGTTGCCAATCCAAAAGAATTTCCGTTAAGTGCTGATATAATTGAAAAGGCGAAAAAAAATGCCGCTGTTGGCGGAGGTTCGATCAAATTTACAAATGATATGGACGAAGCATTCGAAGGCGCTCATATTGTTATTCCTAAAAATTGGGGCGGATTCGGAGCTTATTCTGTTCCCGATTATCTGGCTAACGAGAATGAATGTAAGAAAGAAATGAAATCCAATCTGGAAAAATATCATTCCTGGATCTGCGATGAGGGACGGATAAAACTTGCTGATAAAAACGTAAAGCTAATGCATGCACTTCCGGCAGACAGAGGACATGAAGTTACCGATGAAATACTTGACAACGAGAATATTTCGATAGTTTTTGATGAAGCTGAGAACAGATTGCATACTGCCAAGGCAATAATGTCGATGACGATGTGATCCCCTGAAAAGTATGGCTCATTATTTCTATAAATGCAGGGATTGCGGAAGGGAAATTGATCCGGGACAAAGCAAGGACGAGCAGATCTATCTTTGTCCTGTCTGCGGAAAAGCCGGAAAGAACTCTCCGCTCGTGGGAGTTCTCGAAGTGCTTTATGATTATTCGTCAATAAATAAATCTTTGGGTAGAGAGGAGTTCCTAAAACTGCCGGCTGGTAAACCATGGCTCTATCCGGAACTTTGGCCGCTCGGATACTCACGTAAGAATAACAGTGTTCTTCTTGATAATATTTCATCGGAACTGCCGGAAAGATTGTCGCTTGGAAATTCTTCTCTTTTCCAGTTTCGAAATGGCGCGGATCGCTTCCTCGTTCTTGATGAAACCCGGAACCCGACTCTCTCTTTCAAAGATCGCGCATCTTCCCTTGTTGCTCTCAAAGCTCTCCAGAAAGGTATTGGCGAGATTGCGGCAGCTTCAACCGGGAATGCCGGTTCCTCGATTGCCGGCATATCTGCCAGGCTGGGTTTAAAAGCTAAAGTTTTTGTGCCCTCGGCAATTCCGGCAGCAAAAAGGATACAGATACAGGCTTTCGGTGCAGAGCTGTTTATTGTGGATGGAAGTTATGACGATGCATTCGATCTTTGCGTCGAAATTTCAGAAGCAAAAGGCTGGTACAACCGCAACACTGCCTATAATCCCCTGACAATTGAAGGAAAAAAATCAGCCGCTTATGATATTTTTATTTCATCCGGGGGTAAAATCCCGGATATTTTGATTGTGCCCGTTGGCGACGGCGTGATAATCGCAGGTGTTTACAAGGGCTTCCGTGAACTACTGGAACTCGGCTGGATTGAAAAAATGCCAAAACTTATAGCTGTTCAGGCAGCTGGAAGCGATGCTCTTGTAAGATTCATCAGTGAAGGGAGTTTTAGTTTTGTTCCCGCTGAAACAATTGCAGACAGCATTTCCGCCGGGGCGCCGCGAAATCTTTATATGGCTGCCGCCGGTATTTTGGAAACCGGAGGAGCTGCAGTCTCTGTTACCGATGAAGAGATACTAAAAGCTCAATCAGAGTTCATACGAATAACGGGAATACTTGCCGAGCCTTCATGCGCCGCATCTTATGCCGGTTATCTCAGATTGAAAAAAACAGATCAGATAAATGCGACGGAGAATATTCTGCTCCTTATAACTGGCAACGGAATGAAGGATACTGCATCGCTTGAAAAATGGAATCCGCTTCCACCAGTGAAATCACCTGTTGAATGGATGCAAGAACTTGGTGTGAAATAAGACTGATTATTGGCGCGCCTGAGAAAAAACTAAATTCCTATCCTGCGGATAAATTTGTCATGCATTTTATTATCCTTCAGAAATCCAACATTAAGCAGGTAGCGCCGGTGTTTGGGTACAGTGCTTACTGCGGATATTTCCTTATAGCCTTTTTCTTTCAGAAAATCTGATTCCGCATCATAGATAAAGCGGGCATTTTTCATGTCGCGGTAATCGGGGATGGCGTAATCGATGAGTACTTCAATTTTTTCCGGAGAAAGTTCTTTATAGATAAAGAGACCAACCGGCAGCAGATTCCGGAGAATGAAATAACAATGAGCCGTATCGATCTCTTCCCGGCTGCATGACGGAAAAAATCTGTGAATGTCTTTTGAATAATGATCGAGGAATTTATTAAGAAAAAGGTGCCGGTTATCGAGAACAGGCATCAGACTAAAAAGTTCCTTTTTCCTGTTCATCTGAACGAGATAATAAATATCGACAATGGTAATAAAACTATTGAGGATAAGTACCGGATAAGCGCCGACGAGCAGTCCGTAAGTAGCAAATGTAGCTGCGCCGAAAAGGTTCACTTTCCTGAGGTGGCGTATATTTTTCATCATCAGGCTCACACCAATAAGCAGAGAGCCGCTATAACCGATTATTTGATAGTATTCTTCCATGCCGAAAAATAGTAAAGAAACAGATCAACAACAATGAATGGAATGACAGGGATACAAACAGAAAAATTAGTAATTTCGCTCTCTGCATCTTTGCGTCTTCGCGGTTAATTTTTTCTAACGGACTTCACGCGAGTTTTAATTGGCAGAGTAAAATATCTTGTGCCGTCATACTGATAAAACGCATTAGCGACTGCTCCGGCAGTGGGTACAAGCCCGATCTCGCCCACACCTTTTGCCCCGTGCGGTCCATTTGGGTCGGGTACTTCAATGCCGATAACTTTTACTTCAGGCATCTGCTTTGCTCTTAATATTCCGCAACTCCGCAATTTGGTGCTGAGAGGGAAACCGTCTTTCATTTCAAGATCTTCTGAAATTGCATATCCCAGTCCCATATGTACCGAACCCTCAATTTGTCCTTCAAAAAGCGAGGGATTGATAATTTTGCCGGCATCGTGAGCAGCATATATAGTATCAATATTTCCTTCGTCATCCAGAGTAACAACCTGAGTAGCATAACTATATGAATAATGAGTTACGATTTCGCGGGATGTGTCACCCGGTTTTGTGGTCCAGTCGCAGGTCCAATGTCCGTGATACACATTTCCGGAGAGCTCCGAAAGAGAATTTCCAGCGAGGTCTGCACGTAGTTTTTTACAGGTATCATGGATAGAATTTCCGATAATTGAGGTAGCCCGTGAAGCGGTTGTCATTCCGGAAATGGCGCCAGATGCAGTATCTACGATCACCTCGATGATATCCGGATTGATTCCGGTTTCTTCACAAAGGAACTGCACTGCCATTGTATTAACTCCCTGTCCCATCTCGGTCCATCCATGGTGCAGGATCACTTTTTCGCCCGAAATTATCTCGATCCTGATCCTTCCCTCGTCAGCCATACCATTACCAATTCCGGTATTTTTAATGCCGCATGCAATACCGGCATATTTTGCATTCCGGAAAATATCCTTAACGGAAAGGAGCGTCTCTTTTACACCGGCTCCGGCACGGATAATCTGTCCGGTTGAAGTCATATCTCCCTCAGTTAGGGCATTATCGTAACGGAACTGCCAGCGGTCGAAACCGCCCTGCTCACATAGATCATCAATGCAGTTTTCGATGGCAAAGGTTACCTGGTTTACCCCAAAACCGCGCATAGCTCCGCAGGGGATATTATTAGTGTAAACAGCTTTACTTCTCACTATAACGTTTGGTATAAAATAAGCTCCGGTTGCATGGCCCGCGGCTCTCTCAAGCACTTTCATTCCAACTGAAGCATAAGCCCCGGTATCGCCGAGAATATCAGCCTTGAGCGCTGTAAGTTTTCCGTTTTTATCGCATCCAAGGGTGTATTTCATACGTAGGGGGTGCCGCTTGGGATGCATGATAATAGACTCCTCTCTTGTAAGTGCGACTCTCACTGGTTTTTTGAGGAGAAATGCAAACAGTGCTGCATGACCCTGAACTGTCAGATCTTCTTTGCCTCCGAAACCACCTCCGTTAGGAACAAGAATCACTCTGACTTTTTCAAGCGGAAGTCCAAGCAGACCTGCAATCTGCTTTCTGTCCTCATAAACTCCCTGTCCCTGAGAAAGGACTTCAACAGTATCGCCGGACATACGAGCGACCGAGCATTCAGTCTCCATGAATCCGTGTTCAATCCTTTGTGTGTTGTAAACTCCGGAGGAAATGTAAGCCGATTCCTTCAATGCAATTTCAGTTTTGCCCCGGTCGATGTTTGTTTCTGAGAGCAAGTTGCCTTTTGGGTGGATTTTATTAATGTCAGGAGCGAGTGCAGTTTCAGGGTCTGTAAGGGGAGGGAGAACCTGATACCTTATATTAATAAGTCCGGCAGCAGCTCGCGCAATATCTTCTGTCTCAGCTATTACGGCAGCGATTACATCTCCGATATATCGGGTTTCTTCACCGAGCGCAATCATCAGAGGCCAGTCTGGTACAATCAATCCGGTATATCGGTTGCCGGGTATATCTCCGGCAGTGATCACCCTGATCACTCCATCGAGTTTTTTTGCTCTTGAAACATCAATCGAAAGAACTTTTGCCCTTGGATGGTCGCTGAATTTAAGAGCGCCATGCACCATTCCATCGAGCTGAACATCGGCTACGAACGGACTTCTGCCGAGTACCGCATCAGCGGAATTGTATTTAGGGTGCCGTCTGCCAACTCTGCCGTCGGTGGTTACTGCCGGGATTTCCTTCAGATCACGAATAGCTTCGGCTGCAAAAAGAATTGAATCGATTATCTTTTTATAGCCGGTGCATCTGCACAGATTGTGATTTAACGCCGCTGCAACCTCCTCCCTCGTGGGTGAGGGATTGTTATCGATTAGCACTTTAGCCTGCATAACAATACCCGGAGTGCAAAATCCGCATTGAACGCCGCTTTTTTCGACGAATGCGTTTGCAAACACCCTTTGTCTGTATTCACCGATACCTTCAATTGTTACCACATGCCCGTCCGCTACCTTCCGCATCGGGATAACACATGAAAGAACACTTTTCCCGTTGAGTTCAACCGTACAGCAGCCGCAGGCAGCCTGTGGGGCACAGCCATCCTTTGGTGAAAGGATATGTTCCCGCTCCCGCAGGTATCTTACCAAAGGCAATTCAGGATCGCCGTTATATTCCTTTTTTATTCCGTTTATCGTGAATTGCATATTATTTCTTTCTTCGTTCTTCAAATATTATTTACCCGACAAAACTGTAAGTTTGCCGGCGTTTTTAAGTAAAAAGTACATTTCTGCCGCTTTCCGGAAGGAAAAACTTTCAAGACCATCCGCTGAAAGAGTTATTTCAGAAATAGAAAAATTCGCTGCATCAAAACATGCGGAGGCTGCTTTGCAGTAATAACGAATCTCAGAACCATTCACCGAAAGCGTATGAATTGCGCCGTTTTCTTTGTAAAGCAATCTTTCCCCGGTAATGAAATATCCGCTTTCCTCAGAATTAAAACTTTCCTCTGTGAGGTGGAAATGGGGCTTGGTTTTATATGGCGCGCCGGAGGTCGGGCAAAAAGTGCTGCAGTTTCCACATTCATTGCAGAAACCGGCTATTGTGATTATCTGTTCTTTTTGTTCAATTCTGAATTTTTCAGTCACCGAATATGTGATTTGCTCCCCGGAACGTTTGGCAGTAAAAACAGGGAGTTCTCCGGTTTCTGCCTCGTAGCTCATGTTCGCAAAATTCGGGCATACAGTTACACAGATATTACAAACATCATCACAGTAAAGGCATCTTTCTGCTTCGGCAACTGCCGCTTCCTCATCAAGAGCGGGGTGGACAAGAGTAAAATCTTTTCTTCCGCTGACCGGAATTTCAGGAAGCGCTTTCCCGAACACACGGAATGCCAGCTTATTTTGATGGGCGGCGCGATCAGTTATCTTTTCACCTGCCGGGTTATTAAAAGATTCCGGTTTTCCAATACGTGCAATTATTTCCAGGGCGGTCTTTCGTCCATCGCCCATCGCATTTATAAGCGAATCCGCTCCTCTGATAGCATCCCCGCCGGCAAAAACTCCGCTGATCTGTGTTTCGAAAGAGCCTTTCCGATTTCCGATCTCCGTATCAGGAAGGAAATCAGGAATAATATCTTGTCCTATTGCTGTAATTACAGTATCAAATATCAATTCATGTTCAGAGCCTTCTACAGGCTCCGGCTTAGGACGTTCTCCCGGAGCAGCTTTTCCCAGCTTCATTTTGATACATTTCAATGCGAGGCGTTTACCATCTGTTTCTTCTATTGCAACCGGGGCGGTGAGTTCAAGAAGGCTGACTCCTTCTTCGAGCATTGCATTAATCTCATCCGCGCCTGCAGGCATCTCTTTTTTTGTCCTGCGGTAAACCATTGTAACATTGCCGTTTTCTCCGACAATCCTAATAGCTGTTCTTGCTGCGTCAATTGCGGAGAGACCGCCGCCGATAATTGCTATGTTTTTGCCAATATTTATCGCGTTTCCAGAGCGTACTTTTTCGAGAAAATTCAGTTGATCAAGCACATCGGCAGATTCTTCCCCGGGGATGTTGAGTTTTTTTCCTTTTTCGGCTCCGATTCCAATATAAATGAAATCATATTTTTTTCTTAGCTGGTCAAATAATTGAGTGTCAACTCTCGTCCCGAAATAAAACCTGACACCCATTGAACGAATTATCCCAATATCGGATGTAATACTTTCATCACTCAGTCTGAAATAGGGGATCTGACCTGCGACCATTCCTCCGGCATATTCTCTGCTTTCATATAAATCAACATCAACGTCCGCCGCTGCCAGAAAATAAGCACATGTAAGCCCTGAAGGTCCGGCGCCAATTATTGCAGCCTTTGTTTTTGATGCGGGCATAATCTGAATTTTTTGCGAATCACCTGCCTTTTCGGCGATGAACCGTTTGATTCCTCTGATCAGCAGGGGATTATCATAATTCATTCTTGTGCATTTTGTCTGGCAGAGGTGATCGCATACATTACCTGTCATATTAGGCAATGGATTGTTCCTTAGGACTGCCTTATAAGCCTCATCATATTCCCGCCTGCTGGTGTGATACATGTAATCGGGCACATTCTGATCAACGGCGCATGCCTCAATGCACGGGGCATGTATGCAGTCGTATTCGGTAAGTTTACGCGGTGTTTTAATGTTTTCGTACGGAAAACTGCTTTTATTGTAATATTTATTTTCAAAAACTTCACCGGCGTATTTTCTCAGGTTTATTAAGCCGGCGGAAGAGAGATTTGTTTCATTTCCTCTGGACATAATGAATCCATCGAGGCTGCTGCTGCCTGATAAGGAAACGGCGCTGCTTATCTCTGACAGGTATTGTTTAATTCTGAGATATCCTCCCGGTTTCAGTAAATCGGAGCAGACGGTCAAGGGACGGATGTTGCAGGCAAGAGTATCAGCAGCGTTGAAGCAGTCAATTCCGGCTGAGAATGAAATATCGAGTGAACCTTCGAAATCCTCCTGCAATTTCCAGGCAAGATTAATACTGAGAGGATGCAGGGCTCTTCCGCTTGTATATACCATCTTTTCACTTCCGGGAAGCCACCGGGTCCTGTTCAGCGATTCAAGTGTATTTGTTAGCTTTAGTCCGAATTCGACATTGTTTACCGAAGCGCTTTTTTGCAGGTCATTTATTATCCTTTTTGCATCGTCATATTTCAGATCATGCCCGAACGCTTCATCAGGAACAATAATATCGTAGCCAAGCTTTTTATTGAGAATTTCCCTGAGGAATTCCTGCCCGAGCAGTGTGGGATTCAACTTCAGAGTTGTATGGATTTTCCGTTTTTCGATGAGATACCGGCATATACTTTCAATTTCTCCGGGAGGGCATCCGTGCATTGTTGAAAGTGTCACGTTATCGGAGATACAATCCGGGATATCAATTTTGTCTGCTTCAGGATAGAATTCAGCAAGTTCCCGGACTTTCTTTTCCAGTTCCTCTCTACATCCGGTCATTTTATCGAGGAACCACTGTACTTTTGGATTAAGTATTCCTTTAAGATCGTAGCCGACACTCATGTTGAAAATAAATCCAGGACTTGAATTTCCCCATCCGTATTTATGTCTGAGCGCGTGAATAATAACCCAGGCGTTCAGATATTCATCAAACGATTCATTTATTTTGAGTTCCTGTGACCACTCACAGTTATAGCCTTCATCCTCCATATCAATGCAGGGTTTTGTCACCTCAATTTCATCAAGGGTCTGAACAGTCTTCAGTTCGATATACCTTGCGCCGCAGAGCCATGAGGCAATAATGTTCTGAGAAAGCTGGGTGTGTGGTCCTGCAGCAACTCCGACAGGGGTTTCAAGCATTTGACCGTAGCGCCTCATCTGAAAATTGTCTGAGGCGTCAGGCTTGAAAAAATTTTCTTTATAAATACCGAAAATACTGCCCTTTGTGGATTCTTCGTTAAATACCCACTGCGCTAACTTTCGGAAAGGTATCCTGTACAATTTATCGCTCATACAATTACCGGAAAAAGGTTTGATGATCGAATTTTCCTCTGTCGAATCATCTGTTTCAGTTTTCCTTACGTTTTTCACACTGATTATTTCGGCTGCAATGCTGACTGCAATTTCTTCCGGAGTGTCAGCGCCTATTTCAATGCCTATGGGCGTATGAACTTTATCAAGCAGCGAAGCGTCAATGCCTTGTTCAATCAATGATCTGAATATACTCCTGATCTTTACCTTACTGCCCATCATCCCGATATACTTTACATTCTTACTGATCACACTTTTAAGCGCAGCCATATCGTTGTCATGCTCTGAAGTCACAATCACAACGTATGACCTTTCACTCTCAATTATGATGTTTCCGGCTTCGGAATAAGGCATCGTCAGTTTTCTGTGTGAAAAGGTATTCCGCTTCATAGTAAATAAATCTTTTCTTGCATCTATGGTAATGACATAAAAATCCTGAGTAGCCATAACTTTAGAAACCGCGAGACCAACATGCCCGCCGCCAATGACATACACTGTATCCGGATATCCGTTCATTTCCGAGTAATACCAATCGCTGTCTGATTTATACCTGAAAGAAATTAATCCATCGATTTTTGCAGATGAGGTGAAAACGATTCCTTTTGGATCAAGCGATAATACACCAGGTATAAGATTCGAGTAATGACTGATTAATTCCGAAATAGGATTGAAGTCTTTTTCCGAGAGCGACCTGATTATCATTGTCTGAGTTCCACCGCAAATTAGTCCGGATTCGTTGCCGGATGTTTTTTTGCTATGGACAAGTTTTTTAATAAAAGAGAAACCGGTTTGAGCTGAAAAATTTTCTTTTGCTTCCTCTATTAGGCGGTGTTCCATTATTCCGCCTCCGATCGTTCCCATTATCTCGCCGCTTTCCGAAAGCACCATCTTAAATCCAGCCCTTCCCGGGGAGGATTTGCCGGATTCAGCAACAATTAACAGAGCGGCCTTTAAGCCTGATCTGATGCATTCGGAAGCGAATTTCCATATATCAATTTCTTTCATATAAGCCTAAATTTTATCATAAAGGGCTGTTAATACTTTTTCGGGTGTAAGAGGAGCGTCAATTCCGAAAACCTTTCCGGGTCTAAAAGCCTTCATGGCATTCATAATAGCGAAATATGCTCCAATCCCATACATTAATGGGGGTTCTCCAACTGCCTTTGACCGCAATGGCCCGAAATCGTTTTCCGATCCTTCCAGAAAAATCACCTGAATTTCTTTTGGCGCCGAATAGATATCGGGCACTTTGTATGTCGAAAGACTATTCGAGAGCAATCTTCCTTCAGGCGAGTGCACAACCTCTTCGAGGGTCAGCCAACCAATACCCTGCGTCAATGCGCCTTCAATCTGTCCCCTGTCAATCAGTTCATCAAGGCTTTTCCCGGAATCATGCACAATCCTGACAGAATCGATTGAATATATTCCTCTGAGGCAGTCAAGTGAAACAGTTGTTATCGCAGCGCCATAAACATGATAGGCAAACGGGTTTCCTGTATTTGTCTCTTTATCGAAATGCAGTCCCGGCGTAGCATAGAGAGCATGTGAAGATAGGCTTATCCTCGACTGATAAGCCTTAAGAATAAGATCTTCCCAAAGCAGTCCGGTTTTCTCGTCGCCCAGAAAAACTTCACCATCACGAATTTCGGGTTTTACCGCGGAAGAATATCCGGGAAGTCCGGAAGCAAAATCAAGCAGCCTCTGCCTGATGTTTTGCGCAGCGATAATAGCGGCATTGCCATTCAGATCGGCTCCGCTGCTTGCGGCAGTGGCTGAAGTGTTAGCAATGCGTGTAGTGTTAGTGCTCTCAACGCGGACTTTATCTCTGTTTATTGAAAAAGTCTGCGAAACAACCGTTTTTATCTTCTCATTCACACCCTGACCCATCTCGACCGCAGCCGTGCTGACTCCAACACTGCCATCCATATAAACGTGGACGAGCGCACCAGCCTGGTTCAGGAATGTGTTTGTGAAGGAAATCCCGAAGCAGATAGGCATAACGGAGATGCCCTTTTTAATCAGGGTGCTGTTTCTGTTAAATTCCGCCGCCTCTGCTTTAAGTTCATTGTAATTGAATTTTTGTTCAGCATCATTCCAGCAATTTATCGCCTGGCAGTTCTTTGCCGCCTGTCCGTAATGAAAAATATCACCCTCTTTGAGAAGATTTTTTCTCTGAATAACAGAAGGTTCGATTCCAAGTTCCTCTGCAGCTTTATATATAGCTGCTTCGATGACAAATTTTCCTTGCGGACCGCCGAATCCTCTGAAAGCAGTGTTCGGAGGGAGATTAGTCCGGCAGCTGATTCCGGTCGCCTTAACATTGGGGATAAAGTAGCTGTTTGTGGCATGGAAAAGCGTTCTGTCCAAAATCGCGGGCGAAAGATCCGCAACAGCACCGGCATTTTGATAATAGACCGCCTCATAAGCAATTATCATTAAATTATCGTCTAAGCCGATCTTAAAATCAGAGGAATAGGGGTGTCGTTTGCCGGTCATTCGCAGGTCGTCTATCCGGCTTAAAATCAATTTAACCGGCTTTTTTAATTTATAGGCGGCTAATGCAGCCATGACCGCCCAATGTGTCGCCTGATCTTCTTTCCCGCCAAAACCTCCCCCGAGTCTGAGTACATCGACTTCAACAAAATTCATCGGGACATCCAATACCCGTGCAATAGTCTTTTGAACAGATGTCGGGCTTTGAGTTGAAGAAATAAGTCTGATCCTTCCGCCCTCGCCTGGTATGGCAATGGCTCCCTGCGTTTCGAGGTAAAGATGTTCCTGTCCTCCCGAGTCAACTTTTCCTTCGAAAATATACCTGCATTCTCTCCATGCGGCATCGGTGCTGCCTCTTGAAAAAGTTCTGGGCGGCATTATTAGCTTTCCCTTAATAAATGCTTCGCGGGGATCGGTTATAATTTCCAGCTTTTCAAATCCGGCTTCAATTTTTTTTGCTGCAATTGCTGCATTCAGATATGTATCAGCAATTACCAGTGCGATAGGTTCTCCAATAAAATGAGTTTCCTTTTCCGCAAAAAGTGATTCATCGGGAATTATTCCGCCAACCTGATTAACTCCGGGGATATCATCAGCAGTTAATACAGCCGCAACACCGCGGGATATCATTGCAGGATTAATATCTAAATTAACAATCCGGGCATGTGCAATGGGAGAATCGAAAACCACGGCATACAGAGTGCCCTCCGGGGTATTTATGTCGTCAGCAAAAAGGGATTCACCCGTTACATGTTTTTCTAAATCGTTTTTTCTCACAACAGTGCTTCCTCTTTGATGATTTCAGGAAACATTGATATAAAATGGGCTTTACACAACTGATTGAGTAGAAGCCTTTTATACTCACCGGAACCTCTCACATCGCTGATTGGTAAAATTTCTGTTTGCATTATCCTGAGAGTATTTGAAAGTGTCTCATAACTGATCGCTTTTCCAGCCAGAAATTCTGAAGATTTTGAGAGAAACAAAGGTACTGGTGCAACACCGCCGGCAGATATGCGGGCATTTGTTATTACTCCCTCACTATGCTCAAAAAATGCAGCGCTGTTTACGCTCGCAATATCAAGATGGCTTCTTTTTGATACTTTCTCAAAATTGAAAGCATATTTTTCTGTCGGTATATTAAAACCAATATACTCAAGATACTCTCCCTTTTCGATTTTAAGGGTTTTATAACCTGTATAAAGTTCTTTTAGCGGAAGTGTTCTTTTTTTCGTGCCGGAATTCAACTCAACCCATGCATCAAGGGCAAGGAATATTATCGTAGTATCACCAATTGGTGAAGCGTTTACGATATTTCCGCCGATCGTAGCGCTGTTCCTTATAGGCAGTGATGCGATGAGTCGAAAATATTTTTCAATTTCCGGGAAAAGACTTTGGATGAGCGGCGAGCTGTTCATTGCTTCGAATGTCGTGCCGCCGCCGATGCGGCAGATTCCGCCCTCTGAGTCGATCGTTTCGGGAATGTGTCCTTTAAGGAACTCAGTCCGAATTTCCCTTAGCTTTCCGGGCTGCTGAACGTAGAGGTCAGTGCCTCCTCCAATAAATTTATCAGTCTCCGCTCGAACTCTTTGAGGTTTTTCCTGTAATTCTGCCAGCCGGACAGGTATGTCTTTGAAGTAACCTGGCAGGAGCCCTGTATTTATTAAACTTTCAATATCAGTTTTTCCGGAATAAGATTCGCTGTTAAAAATCTTAACAACTTTATCCGCAGCTCTTTTTATTGATGAGTATCCTGTGCATCGGCAAATATTCCCGCCAATCGAATCCAGCGCTTTATCTCTATCGGAACTCCCGCCACTGAGCAGGTAGCCGGTTAGAGAGACGATGAAGCCGGGAGTGCAGAAGCCGCATTGAGAAGCGCCCTCCTCGATAAAAGCTTTCTGAACCGGGCTTATCTCTTCTGTCGATAAGCCTTCGATAGTAACAATGTGTTGTCCTTTGATGTTTCCCAGGGGAAGCAGACAAGAATTCACTGTCTTATACGTTAGTGTCCCGCCGGAATAAATTCCTGCAAGCACTGTGCATGCTCCGCAGTCACCTTCGCGGCAGCCGGTTTTCGTCCCTGTGAGCTTTCTGTCTTCCCTGATAAAATCGAGTAATGTAATCGTGGGATCAATCAGAGTCGAAATAAGGGCTGAGTTAAGGATAAAGTTAATATTTTCGGTCATTCAGCAAACATTCTTTTGTATAAAAATACAATTTATCCCGATAATATTGAAGAAAAAAACATCCGCCAACAGTTCGGAAAATTTCTTCTGATCGATCAAGGAATTTTATACTGGATTTTTCACCCGGTTTCTAAGGTTACAAAGCCGGTTTTTAGTCTATTCACCATCCCCCCTTTGTTACAGCAGCATATATTTACTTATTTTAAAGAATAAATTATCATCATATTGGATTAATGATTTTAGATGGAAAAAGAATCCCGCGGAAAGAAATTCATTCACACAGTCAAGGGCGACCTGAATAGTAATTCATTCAGGGATGAATTGGATAAGGAACTGTTCGATATAAAAGAGTATTATTTATCAGAAGAGCAGAAACTGCGATACCGGGCATTCGGTGGTTTTAAAAAGGCAATATATCTGACTGGCTGGTCACTTGAGGCATTATTCTATAAACTTAGTTCATTCCGAAGGATAATTCTACTTATTGGCATTTTTTTAATTATTATAAGTAACCAGAAAGGTCAGACCATCAATGGTCAGAATGTAATAGGACTTATCTTTTTACTTTTTTTGCTTGTTCTGGAGATCAAAGACCGTCTGCTCTATTCGGATGAACTGAACATAGCAAAAAAGGTGCAAAGTTCCCTTTTGCCTGCGCAGGAACACAGACTTGGAAATTGGAATATCTGGCTTTACTCAAAGGCGGCAATTGAGGTGGGCGGTGATCTGATTGATATTCAGAACATTAATGAAAACAGCGCCCATATCTCCCTTGGAGATGTCAGCGGAAAAGGGCTCGGTGCAGCGTTGCTTATGTCGAAACTCCAGGCAACAATCAGAGCATTACTGCCGTTATATAAGACACCTTCAGAACTTGTCAGCGCTGTTAATGATATTATCAAAAGAGATACGTCACCTGGAAATTTTGCTTCATTACTCCATTTCAAAATTAATTACGATTCTGGTGTTGCAGAATATGTAAATGCGGGACATAATCCGCCGATTATCATAAGAGGAGAAGAACTTACAGAGGAGGAGAAAGGCGACCTTGCTGTCGGACTGAAAACAGGAGCTGAGTACTCCCTTAAACAGATTGATCTTTCGAAGGGCGGCACATTGGTATTATACAGCGATGGCGTTACGGAGACCTGCAACGAGGATATGAGGCTGTTCGGGCTTCCAAGATTTCTGCAGATTCTGAGGAAATATAAAGATCTTGATCCGAAGGACCTTTGTTCGAAGATTGTGTCAGGAATTGAAATCTATCGCGGTAAAGTTAATGCCAGCGATGATGTTTCAATCGCTATAATTAAATACTCAAAACCTAAAGTCTGATCAAAAACAATCTTTAATATTCAAACTTTCTGAGACTTCAGCCCCTGAGCAGCGAATATTATTTTGTGAATGAGTAACCAAGCCCTAAACCTAAAAAAGTCTGGAACCTATCCAGGTAATCGGAATAATACAAGCCGCTAATATCGGCATGCAGATTAGCGGGCAGAGTAATACGAAGTCCTGCTCCAAGAGAGTGAACAAAACGGCTTATTTTACGTGGTTTTATTATGGTTGTTTGACTATTATTTTCAATCATTCCGGAAAATTGGACTCTGATAGAACCAAGTTCTTCGTATAAGTTGCCAATGCCCGTCAGGAAATAAAACCGTAATTTATTTTCCGGATAAGGGAAAAACCTGACTTCAATTGATGTGCGTCTGAGTATGGAGACTGAACCTTCTGCGCCCTTGAACAATATTTCCGGAATATGAAAACCACTATCTTCATATCTCGCAAAACTAAATTTTGTATGGTGAAAAAGAGCACCTATCTGTAAATTTTCTGATAATTTATGCTCAATACCTATCCCGAATGTTATTCCTTTATCCCAGTAAGCATTATTGCCATCTTCAGGAGAAGTATTATACAACGCCATCTCCTTTGGATCATATCCGGATAAAAATGTTACCGAAAACTGTGCGAAAGTTATAGCTGAATTCAATGTAATTATCAGGACAATTAATCTCATAGAATAACCTCCAGACCGAGTTTACGACTTTATTTATAATATAAACTTTTCGAGTCATAAAATTAACACTTTCACAAAATCATCACAAATTTGGGCGGCAGCTTATCGGCTGGATATCTTATGAGGAGATCAGTGCAAATATTTTTGTTTTATCTGGTTTCTGAATCCCAATACACCGGCAGATAAAGCATAATAATTAAGATGACAAATTTTTCAGATCAGTTTTAAACGGTTAAGTCCTAATTAAGAAATACTTCACCGGATCAATCCAGAGTTTCATCGATAAAAATTGTGTGTCGATCGAAAAAATCAAAATTTACACACAGGTGTGGATATTTTAATAATGTATTAAAAGGAACACTATTATGAAAAGAACGATTTTTACTATCTTATTATTTATCACATCGATTGCCTCAGGGCAGAATTTTCAGACGCTCGGCACCTGGAACGATCAGGGTGTACCAAATTATCTTGAACCGGCAGGCGATAATGTATCTGCAGAGCTCCTTGAAAGAATTGCTTTTTCACTCCCGGAGTATAAGAGGGTGCCTCAGTATCATCCTGAATTCATTGCTGACTCTGTGCAGAAAAATATCACAGTATTGCAGACTGCAGACGTCTTCGTGACATTTGTCGGAGAAGGTGCTGCTTATCGTAATGTTCTGGGATTTTATACCTACGATTCAGGGAACCCTCCTCAGAGCATCGCTGATATTGAAGCTTCACGAACAGTTATTTTCCCTAACTCATCGCTGGCCGGAAGCGGAGGCGGACTAAAGGTAGGCGATAAAGTAAAAATCGGCACTTTTCAGCCCGGAACAGTTATTGGCTGGTTTCTCGCTGCAGACGGTTATCGTAATAAAATCCCGGGTAATGGAAATTGGGTGATTTATTCGAATAAAAATCTTAATCCTGAATCCGATACTTTAAAAAAGCAGCACAATGTTCTTCTGAATGATCTCGGATCAGGTAGAGTAATATTAGGCTTTGAAGATATCAGAAGAGATATGGGCGGTTGTGATGAAGATTTCAACGACGCATTGTATTACGTTACGGCTAACCCGATTAATTCGATTAGTTACGAAGATATTGTGCTTATAGATGACCCTGTAGAGAACCTTGTCGCAGATCTCTCGCTCACAAAATCGATAGACAACAGTAATCCTGGTGATGGGGAAATAGTAACCTATACAATTACGCTTACTAATCAAGGACCGGATAATGCATCTGATGTAAAAGTTTCTGATATTCTTCCGCAAGGACTTCTTTATAAATCCCATACAGCAGCGTCAGGGACTTATGATGTCTCAACGGGATTATGGAGTGTACCGGTTTTGGGCAATGGCGCTTCATCCCAGCTTACTGTTAAAGCTGCAGTTAATATTGTGGCAATTAGTCAGAGTGTATTTGATCTGGGTCCCGCAGTGGATTTTAACGTTTTTGTTTTTGATGACATGTCTCAGCCTTCTTCGGATACCGAAGGAAAGATGGCGATTGGAAGAGACGGGTTTTTCTCAAATTATAGTGTCGGTGACCGTCTCCTATCATCCGGTGGAACAGAAGATGTAATGATAATAGGTCAGAATCTTACTTTTGTCAGCGGAAGCGTTTCCGGCGGGAACGTGGTTTACGGCAGCGGTTCGAATCTTCCGGCTGACATGGTGAGCATCATAGATGGGACCGCTCGCAGAGACAGTGTTATTAATTTTGAAGCAGCTGAGATCTATTTCAATGAACTTTCTGTCTCACTCAAAGCTTATGAAGCAAATGGAGAGGTGGAAATTATTAACAGCGGGCTGGTTCTCACTGGAAATGATCCATTCCTTAATGTGTTTTCAGTCGAAGGCACACTACTGGATGCAGCGGTGGAACTTTCAATAAGTGTTCCGAACGGTGCAGTAGTTCTGCTTAATATTTCAGGAGAATCAATGAACTGGAATGGCGGGCATACAGTCAGCGGCACGGCAATCAGCAATGTATTATATAATTTTTATGATGCAACTGATCTTAAAATTCAGGGTATTGATGTCCGTGGTTCAGTGCTTGCTCCAAAAGCAACTCTTGACTTTCCGAGTGGAGTAATTAACGGTCAGGTTATTGCAAAAAATATTTTAGGAACAGGACAGTTTAATTCAGGAGATAACAACAGCACTCATTTTATCGGAAATATTCCAGTATCAAGATTAATTTCTAATATTGCAAAAATAATTGCTTCTGCACAACAGGATCCGAATCCGGGAAACAATTCGGGAGAAATAACCCTTACACTTGCCGGATTTGGTGATCCCGGCAATACCGGGTCAGGAGAATGGGATCTGATTGGTGGGACAGCCGCCGGTGAGATTGTATGGGTTATGGAGGAAGATTTCCAAGGAGACCTGCTTGCCGGCACATGGGGCGGCAAGATAAACAGATCAACCGATAACGGTGTGTCCTGGATTCAGATAAACCCGGGAATGAATGCTGCATATATCTGGGACATTTTAGTTGATGAACAAACAATCTATGCCGCAACTGAACAGGGAGTGTTTAAATCGGTCAACAACGGGGCAGACTGGTCAATTACCGGACTTGCGGCCAAAGATACCCGGGCTCTTGCAATTGCCGGGAATGTGATTTTTGCCGGCACCTGGGGGGAAGGAATTTTCCGATCATCGGATGAGGGAGCCACATGGTCTTCATCAGCAAAGGAATTGAGCGGACTCCCGGTACATGCTATGGAAGTTGATCAGGCGGGTGATATTTTCGCGGGAACTTTTGGGAGTCAGGTAATACGTTCCAAAGATGGCGGGGAGTCCTGGGAACAACTGAATGTTGGATATTTATTCATTTGGTCACTCGGTATAAATTCACAGGGACATATATACGCAGGTACTTATGGAGGCGGGGTTTACCGTTCACAGAATAGCGGGGAGGTCTGGTATCCAATCAATGAAAACCTGAATGCAAGCCATATTTATGCGATAAGAATTGATGATAACGATAATGTATTCGTCACTGGCTGGTCTTCCGGTGTTTATGTTCTTGGTCCCGATAAATCAGAAATCTGGGGATCACTTGGAATGGGCGGTCTTGGGGTTAGCTCCCTGTGGTTGCAAAACGGAGTACTCTATGCCGGAGCAGCAAATGGGAGGATATACTCGAACAGCAGTCCTCTGACAGGAGTTGAGGTTAAGGCCTCATTTATTCCAGGGGCAATAATGCTTGAACAGAATTATCCAAATCCTTTCAATCCTTCAACCAATATTTCTTTTACAGTGGCGGAGGAAGGGAAATACAGACTTTCAATTTACAATTCAATCGGCGAATTGGTGGAGATACTTGCAGATAGAGATTTTTCTTCAGGAAAGCATAATGTCGTTTTTAATGCGTCAAGCCTTAGTACAGGGGTATATTTCTACACTTTGACCGGCAATGGTGTAAAACTGAATAGAAAAATGCTTCTTGTGAAGTAGAAATCGGTTTGGAAATAAAAAAAGCCGCTCAAACTTATGGGCGGCTTTTTATATATTGAATACCTGCAATTTTTCAATTGAAGTTATTAACAATTCTGACAATTGTCATTATTTCATAAGCATCATCTTTTTCACTTCGTTGAAAATATTTCCTTTGCCCCCATTTACAGCAATTGCATAAAAATAAACTCCGCTTGTAAGTTCAGATGCATTAAAGCTTACAGAATGAACACCTGCCTCCTGCAAACCATTCACAAGTTCAGAAATCAGTTTGCCGAGAACATCATAAACTTTCAGGCTAACTGTACTTCTGATGGGTAATTCATAATGAATGACAGTTTCAGGGTTGAACGGGTTGGGGTAATTCTGGGAAAGTGAAAAATGTTTCGGGGATAATGAAGTGCCAGCAAAAATCTTATTAACAGAAGCATCGTTAATTATGTGCTCTGCTCCTTCTGTGAGGGTATGACGAATATTCCCGGATAAGGAATAATAATAGATATCAAGTTGATTCCCAACAGAGGCTATTTTAATAGGATATTCAAGCGAATGGATATCAATTCCGAGAATTCTGCTATCCAGATTTTCAGCATAAGTTCCGTTATCGTATCTGACATCTTTAATACCATGGGGTGGTAACGGCGGAAGTTCATTGAATTCCTTTTCCTGAAGACGTGTATAAAGTATAAATTCAATACCGGAGGCATCCGTTATTTTGATGTATGGAAATCCGTTAAAACTCATAAATTCTGAATTTTTTCCCGGTGAACTCAGGACAAGTTCTCCGGACTGAAGCGACTTAACCCAATAACCATTTCCGGGATTAAGAATATTTACCTGTGAGTATGAATTCTGATAACCAAAGAAATTAGAATTAATAATTCCGGGAGGATTTGTTGATATTGCTGAAACCAGAACCTGCTGCCCAAATGGTCCGACCATATTCCAGCCTGATGAAATTGGTATGTTTTGTAATATCGTATTTCCATTAATGGTGACATCAGATGCCTGATCAAATTTCAGCCAATATCCTTCGCCATTACTAAGTGTTGAGACGGATTGATAACCATTATTAAAGGTGTATGCCTGGGAGGTTGCCGTTGGGAAAAGAGTCAGGACGTTCATATCAGGTGCTGCCAGAGGTACCGAAATAATATTCCAGCCGGAGGAAACCGTAAAAGTGGACGAGTTGCCCCCGGGGTTCTGAGTTGTTCCGGAAACCATTATTGTTCTATTCCCCGCAGAAGTAGTCACAGTAATTAATTCGGAAAATGTACCTGCCGCCTGCGGGCTAAATCTCACATTTATCCGGGCGGATGAATGTGCCGCCACACTGGAAACCGTATTTAATATTGTAAAGGTATTGTTGCTTGCTGAAATGTTGGAAACAGTTAGCGATGTATTTCCTGAATTTACTATAAAAAAAGCAAGGTCGGAATTGCTGCCGGCAGAAACAGCGGGCATATTCAGTTCAGCCGGGAAGAGCTCTGCTAAAGCAATCTGGGGTCGTACACTTGAGGTGGAAAAACTGTAAATCCTATCAACAAAATCCGGATGATCAATAAAAGGATTTCTTTTCCCCTGATAACCGGCAATTGATGTATTGCGGGCTAATTCAAGGGCACTAACCGGATCGGACTCACCCCATGACCTGAAAAAATCCTCCTGATATGTGGACATGAAACTGCCGTAATTTACAGGATAACGGATCACAAAATACAGCATAGCTCGGCTGACGTCGCCTTTATGAGAATCTCTTGGTTCGAAGACGATTGCCCCGTTACTACCTGTACCTCTTTTACTGCCGCCAATTTGCCAGGTAATATTTGATACTGCTGCTCCAAAAGGATAATTTGACCTGATAGAGTTTGCTGTTGCATCAGTCGGATAAAGATGATAAATGTCAGATCGCATAGGCTCAGCTTCTGAAAAAGTACTCTGAGGCCATGAATGTTCGGTATTGAAGTTCTGATTCTGAGCAGCAGTTCTGTCAACTGCTTTGATCTTTCTTCCTGTATAAACACATTCAATTGTGTCTCCGGGCTGCTTGTCAATTGTATCGAACATCCTGTCCCTGGCAGTATTATAACCAAGAGAAGTATGATTAGCCGTATAGCTGCTTAAAGCTGATTTTAGTTCAGCGTCAAACTTATTGTATGTGAAACTGTCGTAGAGATCATTAAATTTGGCAATACCCGATACATTTATTGCCGTGCCCGCGGAAGTATCCGAATTGTAAAAGTAAAGTACATCGTTGACAAGAATATTTGTTCCGGGAAGAAAATTCACTGTGACCAGGATGCTGTCATTCGGGTTGATAGTCAAATTTGCCGGCAGGATTGAAAAATATCCCGAAAAAGACGATTGATAAATTGTTTCAGCCTCGCTGCCAAGATTCCGGATGTATAATGTTTTTGAACTTGACTGTCCTACAGTTGTTTGTGAAAACGACAATGACTGGGTGGATGAAGTGATCTGTGAATATATGTTCAGATTAAAAACTAGAAACAAAATTGAGAGTAAAAAATGTTTGTTCAATTGATGTACCTTCTTTGTTAAACTTTGAAATAGGTAAAACGCAAACCTTTAAAATAAGTAAATATCGGAATAAACAGGGAAACAAGGGATTGGAAAATATAGACAACTAATAGACAATGATTTTATTAATAAAACCCGGAGCGGATTATCCGCCCCGGGTTGATTCTAATTATTTCAGGATCATCATTTTTTTACTCATTGTGTATTTGGAGCCATCGCTGCCAACCACACTGATGTTATAAATGTACATTCCACTTGCAAGATCGCCCGCAACAAATTTAATTTCATGCCTTCCAGCTGAATAATTTTTATTCAGGTGGCTTGAAATTTCGCGTCCGATCATATCATAAATTCTTAGATTAACAGCCGCATCAACAGGCAGATTGAAAGCAATAACTGTCGATGGATTAGCCGGGTTGGGGTAGTTCTGTGAGAGATCGAATTCCCCGGGCAGAGATGATCCGGCGCTTAATACCGAACTAAAAGCAAAACTGCCGTCTGAACCGATAAGTTTTATCCTGTAGAAAACTTCGCCTACTCCGGGATTAGTATCTGTAAACGTATAGAGGAAATTTTGACTTCCGGCTTCTGCCTTTAAATCAACAACCTTTAACCAGGACTCTTTATCACTGCTACGCTGAAGTTCATACCCTGCCACATTCTTTTCGGAAGCAACAATCCAGGATACATTCATTGTGCCGTTTTGTCCTGCGGCTTTAAAAGAGGTGAAGTTGACGAGCGGTGACTGCGCTGACCTAAGATTAATTATAAGGCTCTCAAGACCAGGAACATCAACACTTACCGAATGTTCTCCGGCAGCAAGGGTTTTACTGAATAATAATCCATTAATTCCATCTTTAAGTGTTGCGGACATACCGGAAGGAATGTTCAATAGAATATTTAGCCTGCTTTCTTTGTCAGTTCTTTTTAATGAGATATAGTAATTAAAGTCGATATTGCCATCAGAAGGGATTTCTCTGATATCAGCATTGACAGATAAATTACCGGAAATATTTAATCGGGCATCAAAGCCTTCCGGAGCAAACGGCGGCATTTCCGATTCACCTAAATGGATATCTATTCCATTAGTTGCCTGACTATCCCAGCCGAGCCTGAGTACCGTGAGTTTGTTTGGATCTTCACCAATTTTTAATGTTGCATAATTCGCAGGTGATTTGATTGCCGGAAGCTGATTGATTTTTTTTGCGGATGTGTTGTAATTTAAAACTCCTGCGCCGCTCGTTTTTACCCAATATCCTTTTCCGGGGTAGAGGGTATCTGCAAGGAAATAATTGTCTTCATAACCAAAGAATGCTGATTGAATAAGACCCGCGGGATTTGAGGTTACTGATGAAACCGGAACTTTATTCCTGAATGGTCCGATGATATTCCATCCTTCGGCAACATATGGTTCATTAAACTGTGCCAGTTCACCGACAACATCAATTGAAGCGGGGCTGCTGAATTTGATCCAGTATCCTATGCCATTATCAAGCTGGTCATGAGATACATAACCGTTTTCAAAACTGAATGCCTGAGAAACGGCTCCTGGAAAAACACTCTGCACAGCCATATCAGATGTAAGCAATGGCACCGAAACCATGTTCCAGTATGCATTAACGTTTACCGGTACGATATAATTGTCAAACACGTCAATAAAATCCACCTTTTCAACTGTGCTTTCATTGGTTCCATCAGATACTGTCAGAGTAACTGTATAAGTCCCGACATTCGAATAGAGATGCTGGGGGTTTTGTTCAGTGCTGGAATTGCCGTCACCAAAATTCCAGCTCCAGGAAACGAGCGTACCAAGGCCGGGGAAAGAATCATCACTGAATGAAACTAGAAGAGGATCAGTTCCGGAAGTAGGGGTTGCATTAAATCTTGCTATAGGGGCAGAACTGACCTGATAAGGCGAAACATAAGCCATCGGCCTGCTGTTGCGGTTATCCGTCCATACCGGATAAACGTAACCTCCACGCGCTGAAATTCCAAGATAATCTCCGAAATAACCTGAAGCAAGACCCGAGATAGGTGCAGGAGTGAATGCGATATCGCTTATCTTCATGTCTTCCCAGGTTGAACCGCCATCATAAGAGTTTGCTACCCAGACTTCAACCTGAGAACTTGATACGTTACGGTCGTCATAAAAAATCAAACTGAGAATTCCGGTTTCAGGGTCACAGGTAATCCATGGGAAATAGTGTTCACTCCCTATTGGATCTGTGTTCACTTTTATTGGGGTTGACCATGTACTTCCCTGATTTGTTGAACGGATCATATAAATATCACTCGTTGACCCGCTGTTAATTCCCGGAAAACCAATATTAGCCCAGACAACATAAATAGAACCGCTATTTGCTCCGCCGCTGATATCAACAGCCATACTCGGGAATGAGTTAACTCTCATATTTTTTGAAGTTTCAGTATTGCGGATACCGCGAATGTTGTTTATTATTCTTGTAGCCGGCTGGAATGAAGTACCGCCGTTTGTCGATTTAGCAAACCCGATCGCTTTTTCATCCTGCGGCCAGGAATCGTAAATTGCCCAGATAGCATAAACTTCGCCATTGGGACCTGTCTGAACATTCACGCCCTGATTATGGCTCCCAGCATTGACAGCGCTGCTTATATTAAGTGCAGTTCCCCAGGAAACTCCGTTATTTGTTGAGCGAGAAATTTCAATCTCGCTATCGTTACCGCCGCCGAATGGTGTCCATGCATCGTAAAGGTATCCCTGATAAGGGCTTGTTGGGCTGTTGTCGATCCAGAGATGATTTTTATCGAGCAGGTTTGAGAAACCCGAAGGAGCATTTGCAACGACTACAGGAGTCCAGCTGAGTCCTGAGTTGGTTGAATAAGAAACACCCTGTCCGTAGTTGTTATTAATAAAACCAATGTAATACCTTCCTGTGAGGCTTATGGCTGCTGCAGGGTCACCAGAATTCGATCCGCCGGCACCGTTTGGAGAACCACCCCAGGTATTTCCATAACTATCAGTTAGAAAATAACTCGTTCCGTATAATGTGCTTACAGGATAGTTTGTCGAGTTATTCGAATTCAACACCATATTTTTCTGGAAAGGGTTGACAAAAATCGAATTTTCACTCTGACCATTATTGGTGGCTGAACTAACCGGCACATCAGGTGAATTATCTGTGATGACATTTATCCCGTCAATATTTGATGAAGTGTAAACGGGAGCCTCAACTTCATATTCCGGCTGCACCTGGATATAACCTTTCTTGGCCATTTCTCTCCAGTAATGCATATTATCTATTCTTGTGTCAATTTTATCTAATTGTGCATTCCGGTAGCGGAATTCTTTTCTGGCTCTGACTATTTCTTCTTTAGACTGAGCAGAAATTATTACTGTAGAGAGGATGAAGAACAGCAGGAACAGTTGAAGGTTTTTTCTCATAAAATCTCCGAATTTGTTTGTTAGTTATTATACAGAGGGTTTAGACCATGCGGGAAAACAAGTAAGGCAATCAGGAATTGAATTCCGTTAAAGATCCATCTTCTTAAAATATAGTTAAAAATTAATAAATATTGTTACAGAAATCACAACTATTATTACTAAGTAAAGACAGGTTTGGACATTAGGTCAAAATTGTGATGATCGAAACCTTTAATTTACTTATTTTAAGTGATTTGATAAAACGAAATTTTAATATTTTTTTTGCAAAAACCTGAGGCATAAATGCGCAGATCCATACCTTTCCTGCTGTTTTTTTTCATATCTTCGGTGATATTTTCACAGCAACTGACAAAATCTTATTTTGATGAAAACATCGAGATATATTTTTCATTTGAAGAAACTTCTAAAACACAAATTAATTTCCTCTCAAAAATCATTTCAATCGATAAGGTAGAAAAATCAAAAGTATTTGCATACGCTAATTATAAAGAGTATATGGCATTCCTTGAGCTGGGTTATAGCTATGAATTACTTAAGAAACCAGGTGATGTGGGTGATGTGGCGATGTCCGATAATCTCAAAGATCTGAAAGAATGGGACACTTATCCGACATACGAGGCATATGTGGCAATGATGTATCAGTTTGAAACTGATTATCCCGGACTTTGCAAGATTGTTGATGCCGGCAGTTCAGTTCAGGGAAGAAAAATTCTTTTTGCGAGGATATCCGACAATATTGGTACCAGGGAAGCCGAGCCTCAGTTCATGTACACATCGACAATACACGGGGATGAAACAACAGGTTACGTGCTCATGCTCCGACTTATTGACTATCTGCTTTCGCGATATGATTCTGATCCGGAAGTTAAAATGCTTGTAGATAACTTGGATATCTGGATCAATCCCAATTCAAATCCGGATGGTACTTATCGTACGGGTAACAGCACTGTCAATGGCGCCGTCCGCTATAATATCAATGGAGTTGATCTGAACCGGAATTTTCCTGATCCTGAAGATGGTCAGCATCCCGATGGCAATGCCTGGCAGCCTGAAAATATTGTTATGATGAACCTGGCTCAGACAAATAATTTCGTGATGTCGGCTAATTTTCATGGAGGAGCCGAAGTAGTAAACTATCCCTGGGATACCTGGGTGCGGAGACATGCTGATGATAGCTGGATGAGGCTTATTTCAAGACAATATGCTGATACTGTCCATGCCTTTGCACCTTCGACTTACATGAACGGATTTGATAATGGTATAACAAACGGATATGACTGGTATGAAGTTGCGGGAGGAAGACAGGATTACTACACGTACTTTTTTGGCGGCAGAGAAGTCACTATCGAGATTTCCGATACCAAGCTGCTGAGTCCTTCGCTTTTACCTGCACACTGGAATTATAATAAGCGCTCTTTTATTAATTATATGAAGCAGGCGCTAAATGGTATTTACGGCATTGTTACAGACGAAGCAGGCAATCCCGTTAAAGCTAAAATCGAAGTTTTACAGCATGATATTGATAATTCATGGGTTTACAGCGATTCTGTTACCGGAAGGTATGTACGGATGATCTATGCCGGGACTTACGACCTGAAGTTCACTGCGGATACTTATTTCGCAAAAACAATCAGCGGAGTCTCGATTTCGAACAACGCATCCACACTGCTCAATGTCTCTCTCATTTCGGAATTTGGAGCTCCCGATTCAATTCCTCCTTCCAAAATTACTGATCTGACTGTGACAGATTCAACTTCGGGTTCAGTTTCACTTCAGTGGACTGCCCCCTGGGACAGTTCTGCCGGTGGCGTGATCTCTTATGATCTCAGATACTCAGATACTCCCATACTTTCTGAAGAGGATTTTGAAAATGCTGCTCAGGCAGAAAGTCTCAGCGAACCTCAGGAACCAGGAAACACAGAATCATATACTCTAACCGGACTTGAGTTTGACCATCAATATTATTTTGCTGTCAGAGCGAGTGATATCTGGCAGAACAAGTCGCCGATTTCGAACTCCGCTTCCGGAAACACTATGGGTGCGCCACTGATGAGTTGGAATCCGCAGCAGATCAATGCTTCTGCAGACCTGAACTCTGTTTTTTATGACACTGTAGCGGTTTCAAATATATCAGTCCATAATTCGACAATGGAATTTGAAGTGCAGATCGGCGGGAAAAGTGTATCCGGCAGTTTACTGAAAGCCAGAATGCTGCCATCGCAGGAACCTTCTGAAAAGAATTACTCACAGAAAGGCGATAACCCGAAAGGCGGTGGTAGTGCAATAAAAGGCGCCGGCGGTCCCGATACATTCGGATATGAATGGATAGACAGCGATGAACCAAACGGACCTGATTATGTCTGGGAAGATATATCAACTTCCGGTACTCTGGTAAGTAACTGGACACCGACCGGTAGTTTCGGGGCAAAGGATGAGGGGTTTGCCGGGCCATTCAACACCGGTTTCGATTTTAAATTCTACGGAGTTTCAAAATCTCAGATATACTTTGGCTCCAACGGTTTTCTTTCTTTTACAGCTATATCGGGTAATACATTTTCCAACGTCTCTATACCGGCTGCGGCTGCGCCAAATGATTTTATCGCCCCGTATTGGGATGATTTAGACGGGACGAGCGGGGGAAATGTATATTATAAAGCGGAAGACAGTAAATTTACCGTTCAGTACTCAAACTGGGCAAAATATAATTCTGCAGGAGTTATTGATTTTCAGGTAGTATTGTATGCTTCAGGGAAAATAATGATTTATTATAAAACAATTTCTTTTTCGGCAACTCAGGGAACAACAGGTATTGAAGATGCAACCGGCTCGACTGGTTTGCAGATGGCATATAACGCAAGCTATGTCAAGCAGAATCTCGCGATTATGATATCGGCTGAACCTGAATGGCTTCTGCTTTCAAATCAGAACGGATATCTTTATAACGGGCAATCGGCAGATATACAACTTGAGTTCAACACCACTGATCTTGAATATGGCACTTATTCACTTGGGCTGCTTCTGACGAGCAATGATCCGCTGAATTCTTCAGTTCAGATCCCGGTGATTCTGGATGTTGTTCAGAGCGGGACTCTGAGTTCGGCAGTTGATTTCTCAACAGGTTGGAATATTGTTTCAGCACCTGTACTCACTGCTGATATGAGCGTATCTGTGCTTTTCCCGGACGCTGTTTCGCAGGCATTCGCTTATGATAATGGATATTCACCGGTAAGCGCTCTCGGTAATGGTGAGGGTTACTGGCTTAAGTTCGGTTCCGGCGGTAGCGTTCAACATTCTGGTTCATCAGCAGCAGGTAATATTCAAGTGTCAGAAGGCTGGAATCTTGTCGGCCCGTTTCATTACCCGGTGCCAGTTTCTGGTATTGGGTCAATTCCATCAGGTATTATATCCTCAGCCTTTTTTGAATATAATGGAAGCTATTCTTTTGCCACCCAACTGAATCCGGGCAAAGGATACTGGGTTAAAGCCAGTTCTGCAGGGGAGCTTGTTCTCGGTAATATGTATAAAGACGGCGAAAAAGGTGTTAATGAAGCAGCAATGTATGAAATCGCATTCAACGTAGTTGACGGCGTAGGCGGCACATACAATATGGCAGCGGGAA
>Ga0172368_10000284_pt1 | contig 72939 bp, 56 predicted proteins | sample Lak11m_FD_114540 | JGI IMG/M metagenome (GOLD analysis project Ga0172368, IMG submission 114540) | Freshwater microbial communities from Kabuno Bay, South-Kivu, Congo - kab_022012_11m | ecosystem: Environmental > Aquatic > Freshwater > Lake | place: Democratic Republic of the Congo: South-Kivu...
GGTGGATGGTCGAATACCCGATGCCACCCCCCACGTGCATCTTAATGGCCACACGCTGGTCCTTGAAGCGCTCGCCAAAATTCAATTGCCCCAACATTTGCTCGAAACGCGCCGGCAAAGTGTCGTTGCGCGCCAGCCGCCTGACGTGCGCGGACGCGAAATATACGGTGTTGGTCATAGCTGCTCCTCAATTATGCGGATGCATGTTCTGTAGATGGGCATTATGACATGCAGCCTGGAACCGGTCGATACTTTGGGAGTGCGGTGGCCGCAGACACCGCTTTCACTGAGCGCAAGGTGATCGAAATAGTATGACGGCGGGCCTATCGATCTGGTCATGATAACGGGTGGAGAGGCCCGGAGTGATGCTAATACGAAAGCCTTGTGTTCAGTGAAAGCGGCGTCTGCGGCCGCCGCACTCCCAAAGAAGCTTTCCGAACAGGGGGAGCTCGGCTTGCGGGAGGTAACGTTTTGTTATACAGTATAATCACTTCTCCCGCGGTATATGGCCAATGACCTGATGGAGCGACGTCATGCCTCATTCCCGGCAGCAGTATGAGCAACGCGTCACCCGGCTGGAAGCCGACGCCAGACGGCACCCTTCGCTATTCAAACTGCGGGTCGCCGTGCTGGTGGCGATCGGCTTGCTGGCGATCCCTGCAGCAGTGCTCTCCATGCTGGTGCCGCTGCTGTTGGCGCTATTCACCGCTTTTGCGTGGGCGGGCGGCATCATCGCCGCGGCGTACCGGCCGGTGAGAGATCGGCTGCTCGCGGCGTTGTATGCCGTGCGGCTGAATATACGCCCACCACACGGCATCGAACTGAGCCGCGCACAAGCTCCCCGCCTGTTCGCCCTGCTCGACGATCTGACCCGGCGGCTCAAGGCCCCGCGCTGCCACCATGTGCTGCTCAACGAGAAGTTCTCTGCCGGCAGCACTGTTTTTCCCCGTTTCGGACCGCTGGGGTGGCAGCAGCATTACCTGATCATCGGCCTGCCGCTGTTCATGACGCTGTCTCCCGAGCATTTCACCGCCGTCCTGGCGCACGAGATCGCGCACCTGTCCGGACGGCACGGGCATTTCAGCCTTTGGCTCGGGCGTGCCCGCGAGGCGTGGACGCGGTTCACGGATTACCTGGAGGAGAATGAAGGCGCGCGGGCGGGCATGAATCGGTTTTTCCGCTGGTATACGCCGTTGCTGGCCCCGCATAACTTCGTGCTCCGTCGCCTGCACGAGATCGAGGCGGACCGGCAGGCCGCCGACCTGGCTGGTCATCGGTTTATGGCGGAGGCGCTGGCGCTGACATACATCCGGGAAAACACCCAGGGAGAGGCGTTCTGGCGCGAGATCAATAAACTGAAGTCCACGCAGCCGTCACCGCCGCGCGACCTGTATACCCGCCTGCGGGCGGCCTGCCGGCAGCCCGCACCAGAGGAAGAAGAGCAGGAAGCCATCGGGAAGGCACTCGACAATGAGACGGATTTCCTCGTCCCCCACCCCGCCCTTCGCGACCGGCTGCAGTTGCTGGGCTTCACCGCCTGGAAGTTTGACGGCACGTGGCGGCTGCCCGCCGATCTGCCGTTGCCGGATGTGCCGGCGCAGACCGCTGCTGATACGCTGCTGGGCGAATCGCTGAACGCCATCCTGGAGACCTGCAACCAGGCCTGGTGGCTCAACCACCTCGACCACTGGGTATCCCAGCACTGCACCATTGTGAAAGCACAACAGCGGTTGGATGCCGGGTCAGCGGAAGATGGTGAAGAGAGCGCGGCGCAGCTCTATGAACGGGCGAAGGCCGTGATGGAAGTCTCCGGCGAAGATGACGCGATTCCGCTGTTCCGGCAGGCGCTCGCCGTCAATGCCCGCCATGCGAACAGCCACTTTATGCTGGGACAACTCCTGTTGAAGCGTAAGGACGACGACGGCATCGCGCATCTGGAACGAGTCATCAACCTTGACACGAAACTGGCGCGGAAGGCTTGCCGGATGATCTACGATTACCTGGTGCAACAGCGGCGCCCGGCGGAGGCCGATGCCTGCGACGTGAAGGATGAGGAGATTATCCGTGAAATGCGGCAGGCACAGCGAGAGCGCAGTTGGATCAATACCGGGACAGGGTTCCGGACGCATTCCTGGAGTGACCAGGAAATCGCCGTTCTGCGCCGGCAGTTGGCCTCGCTCCCGCAGGTCGAGCGTGCCTATCTGGTCAGGCAGGAGGTGGTGTGCTACCCGGAACAGCCGCACTATATCCTGGGCGTGTTCTCCGGCACGCCGCTGAAGTCCCTGTTCGGCCGCAAAGCCCGGCGATTTCATGATGCAATCTGCGAGCGGGTGCAGTCGCGGCGCGATTTCTCCGTCTACGACCTGGATGAAGAATCGGCCGGCGCCTTGCTGGCGCGGTGGACTGATGTCCGCGGCGCGCTGGTCTATCGACGAGATCGCGACGGGATCGAAGGGAGGCAGCGGCATGCAGTCCGTGCTTGACGAGTGCCGCCGGCTGTTCGGCCCGACGCCGCGTTGTTTTGAGAGATGGGCGGCCAGACGCTATCTGCATGCCGCCCCGCCCGGCTGGCTGCGCCGGCAGCGGCAGCACCCGCTGTGGGAGAGCCATCGCCAGGAACAGCAGCTCTTCCGGGAAGGCGAGATCACCTGGGGGTGCCTGGTGCAGGCGCATCAGAGGTTGTGGAACAACGGCAAGACCGATTACCCGGCGCTGGTCATTTATCGTCCTGGTCCTGCGTTCGACGATCGCGCGGACGAGTTGAACCTGCTGGGAATACGGCTGCATGAAGTGAAACGAGCACGGCCTGACGATCCGGAGGAACGCCGCTTCACGGAGATGCTGGACGACGTCTATTCCTGCGAAATGGGCCTGCCCGTCCCGCCGTCGATCAGCGGCGACACCCCCTGCGCTTCCACGCTGATCATGGTGCATCGCAAGCACCTGCCAGACGGCGTGCTGGTCAAGCAGACCGTGCCGCTCCTCATCTTGCCGGCGGTTACCCCGGCCGCGATCATCCTCCCCAGCCGCTACTGGCCCCCGGCACTGTTATATGCCTGGGGAGCTTGCGAGACAGCCCCCACCGGATATCTGGACTGATGGAGCGACGTCATGCCTCATTCCCGGCAGCAGTATGAGCAACGCATCACCCGGCTGGAAGCCGACGCCCGACGGCACCCTGCATGGTTTAATCTGCAGGTCGCCCTGCTGGTCGCGCTCGGCCTGCTGGCGATCCCCTTCGCGATTCTCTGCTCGTTGATTGTGTTTCTGCTTGCTTGCCTGACTGTGGTTTCTCGCACCGCTTATCTGGCCATACTGGCACTGCAGCCGCTTGCTGCCCGCATCGCCGCCGCTGTTTATGCCGTGCGGCTGCAGCTCTCCGTGCCGAACGGTATCGAGCTGCGCCCTGATGAAGCGCCGCGACTCTTCGAGCTTCTCGAGGAATTGACCCGGCAATTGCGCGCGCCACGCTTTCACCACGTACTGATCACCGATGAGTTTTCCGCGAGCATGGTACAGCTTCCCCGGCTGGGGCCGCTGGGGTGGCAGCGGAACTACCTGCTTATCGGATTGCCGATGCTGCTGGGGATGGACTCCGGGCATTTCACGGCGGTGCTGGCACACGAACTGGCGCACCTATCCAACCAGCACAGCCGATTTTCCCTTTGGGTGGAACGCGCGCACCAGGCATGGCAGCGCTTCATGGAGCACATTGGCGAGAATAAAGGCGCGCGTTTTGGATTGAACTGGTTCTTCAATTGGTACGTGCCGGTACTGCAGCCACACGCCTTCGTGCTCGCACGTTTACATGAAATCGACGCCGACCGGTTTGCCGCAACGCTCACCGGCGCCCGGACGATGGCGGAGACGCTGGTTGCCAGCCACCTGGGTGCATATTACCTGAAAGAAACCTTCGGCAAAGGGCTGCAACAGGAGGTGCAGGCGCAGGCAACGCCGCCGCGTGACCTGTTCCACCGCATGCGGACCGAACTTTGGCAGCCGTTGTCGGCGGAGGACAGGGCGGCCGCCATTGCGCAGTTGCTCGACGAAAAGACAAATTTCCTCGACCCCCACCCTTCAACGCCTGATCGGCTGGCTCAGTTGGGCTTCCCGTCGACCATGCTGGGAGAGCGGCGGGAATTGCCGGCAAACCTGGCTATCGCCGATTCGCCGAACGAGACGGCGGCCACAATCCTGCTGGGTTCCGCGCTGGAACCGCTGCTCGCGACCCTGAATGAGGCCTGGTGGCTGTCACGCGTGGACGACTGGCAATCACAGCATTACACAATGGTTGAGGCGCAGGAACAGTTGAGCCGCCTGCCCGTCGCCGACGCAGAGGACGTGAGCCTGACGGCAGCGGATTTGTGGATCCGGGCGAAGGCGGTGTTGGAAGTGTCCGGTCCTGACGCCGCCATCCCGCTGTTCGAGTGCGTGCTGGAGGCCGACCCGCGGCACATGGAATGCCGCTATTTGCTAGGTCAAGTATTCCTCCACGCCGCGAATATCGCCGGCATCGACCACTTGCGCTTCATCATGGAATACGATGTAGATCACGCGCTGGACGCATGCCGCATCATCTACGACTACCTCGGGACCCACGGTCTGGCTGCGGACGCCGATCGTTACGCGGAGTGGGCAGAAACACGAGTGCAACAGTTGCAGCAGGCACAGGCCGAGCGCCAGCGTCTGACGACCAGCGAAACCTTTCTGCCGCACGACTGGAGCGAAGATGACGTAGCCTCGCTGCAGCGCCAACTGGCTGCTATCTCGGAAGTTTCGATGGCCTATCTGATCCGGAAAACGGTCATCCTGTTCCCGGAAAAGCCCTGTTACATCCTCGCGGTGATGTTGAAACTGCCGTGGTTGACGTTCGCGGGGAAGAGTGAAGAGAAGGTCGGCCTGGAAATCTGCAACCGGGTAAAGACGAAACAGGATTTTCTCCTCTTTACCGTCGCGCAGTTCCGCAACCGAGCGCTGCTGACCCGGTGGAAACAACTTGGTAATGCGCTCATTTACCAGCGCGCTGCCGCGCCGACTCCTCCGGCCGGGAAGGAGCAGCATGCCGTCTACCATTGACATCTGCCGGGAATTCCTGGGCAGCGCGCCGCGCAACTTCACGACGGCCGACTGGCGCGGCGGTCTGCGCATGCCGCCTCCCCGCTGGCTCAAGCGAATGCGGAAGGACGAGCTGTGGGAGATTTACCACCATCGCAAAGAGCTGTTGCAGCATGGCCGGGTGGTCTGGGCATGCGTGGTACAGGCGAACGAAGTGCTTTTCGGCCCCGGAAAATTTGATGCCCCGGCCATGGCCATTTACAGTCCGGACGCCTATTTCGACGATCACCTTGAGGACTTGCTGCACCTGGGCACGCGTCTCTTCGCGTTAAAAGGCACGCAACTGCAGGACCCGGAAGAGCAACGGTTCGCTGAAATTATCTCGAATGAACGTGAGCGCGCGATGCGGTTGCGCGTACCCGATGCCATGACGGACGGCCATGCGGTGATATCCACTTCCATCATGGTGCATCGTCGCCATCTGCCGGATGGCATACTGGTCAAACGCATGGTTCCACTTCTCATCCATCCCAATACAACGCCGGCGACGATCATCCTCCCCAGCCGCTACTGGCCCCCGGCGCTGCTGTATGCCTGGCGGCGGTAGAGCATCAGGCGGCGAAACCGGCGAATTTACCGAAGATCTGGTGGCGGCTGATCCAGCCGTTGATGCAACCGCGGTTATTACCAATCAGATATTGTCCATCCTTCACACCCTTCACCAGGTGCAGGTATTCCATTCCCCGGACTTTGCAGAGGACGATATCATCTTCCTTAATGATCTCATCGCCGGTGATGGGCCGGATGATGACCGCCTGGCCGCTTTCAATCTTCCCGTGCATAGAATGGCCGCGGGGTTTGACGATGACCGTTTCTCCGTTTTTCAGCCGCTCGATGGCGTGCGTTGCCCATCCCATGATCATCTTCCTGATTGCGCAGAGCTCTTCACCGGTGATAATGCCGGCAAACGGACTCCCCAACACTACTCACTATTCACTACTTACCACTCACACCCGGCTCCAGATTGAACACTACCGTCTTCCGATATGTCATCTCCTGAATCGAATAGCCGATGCCTTCGCGGCCCATACCGGAGTCGCCGGTGCCGCCGAAGGGGAAGTAGCCGATGCCGTGGCGGGGGAGGTCGTTGATGGTCACCTCGCCGACTTCGAGCCGGCGGGCGGCTTGCCACATGCGGTAGAAGTCGCGGGTGAAAACGCAGGAATCCAGGCCTTTATGGGTGCAGTGGGCCATCTCCGCCGCCTCCGCAAAGTCCTTCACGCGCATAACGGCGATCACCGGGCCGAAGGTCTCCTCGCAGGAGATGCGCGCGGCGGGCGGCACGCGGTCGAGCAGCGCCGGCGTGAGATAGGCGTCACGGCGGTCGCCACCGGCCAGCAGCACGGCGCCGTTCGCCACCGCGTCCTGTACCAGGCCTCCTACGCGGGCGGCTTCCTTTGCATTGATCAGCGGGCCGATGCGGCTGCCGCCGCATGGATCGCCGCAGGTCCACTCGGCCATCAGCTTCTGCAGGCGCGCCACCAGCGCGTCGGCGATCGGCTCCACCGCCAGCACCAGGCTTACCGCGTCGCAGCGCTGGCCGGCATTTTTTAGCGAGCCTTCCACGCAGCGCGCGGCGGCCAGGTCCAGGTCGGCGTCATCCAGCACGATGGCCACCGCCTTGCCGCCCAGCTCCAGGTGCATCGGCTTCAACGGCGCCAGCGCCGCCAGCTCGCGGCCCACCTCGGTGCTGCCGGTGAAGGTGACCATGCCCACCCGCGGGTCGCCGACCAGCAGGCTGCCCACCGCGCCGCCACGGCCCACCAGCACGTGCAGCACCTCGGCTGGGAAGCCGGCCTGCAGCATGGTATACGCCCACAGCAGGTGCGCGATGGGGGTGGCGCTGGCCGGCTTGGAGACCACCGCGTTGCCCGCCAGCAGCGCCGGCACCGCCTTCGCCGCCGGGATGAAGAGGGGGTAGTTGAAGGACGAGATGGCCGCCACGATGCCGATAGGCTCGTTCACCACCAGCGCGATCTTATGCTTGGTATCCTCCGACCAGTCGCCGGGCAGGAACTCGCCGTTGATCTTGCGGATATCCTCCTCTGCCAGCTCCATGCGCTCGATAGTGGCGGAGACTTCCCCCGCCGCGTCCTTCGGCGGCTTGCCGCCCTCCCACAGGATCGCCGCCTCGAAGTCCGCGCGGTGCGCGCGCATCAGCTCCCCCGCCTTGTCCAGCAGCCGCAGCCGCTGGATAGCCGGCAGCCCGGCGATCAGGTTGCGCGACCGGTCGGCCAGCCCGATGGCCTCGCGGATATCCCCCTCGTTCGCCTGCACCACCCGCGCCACCAGCCGCCCATCGATGGGCGAGCGCACCTCCAGCAGCTCACGCCCCTCCGCACCGATCAGCCGCCCGGCCGCCGGCAGCTTCAGCGTGGGAACACCGTCCGCGCCCGCCTCGACCAGCGGGACGAAGAACTCAGAAAGAACCAGCGGTTGCACGACCGCTTGCGGGGATGCCATGGGAACCTCCTGCATGTGTGGCTGCGGGGATTATAACATGTGGTTATTCAGAGGTCGAGGCGTTTTTTTGGAGTGCGGTGGCTCGACACCGCTTTCATATCGCGTAAGGCATTCGGAATAGCATGAAAGAGCAGCTATCCACCCGTCACCACAACCGGCGTTATAACTCCAGCGTAATGCTATCCCGGACACCTTATGCGATATGAAAGCGGCGTCAAGCCGCCGCACTCCAAAAATAGTATGATCGCTCCATGCCCTTCACTCTCGACCAGGTCGTCCCCTGGGGGCGGTCCTACGATGACTATACCGCCATGTTCGCGCTGACCGAGCCGTCCTCGCGGCGCTGTCCGCCGAAGGCTATGCGGCGGAGGTGCGGGCGGTGGATTACGAGTTCCAGCGGGACGGGAACCGGATGCTGGTGGTGCGGGAGCGTTGAGTTTTCCACAGCATTATGCCCAGTTGAGTCGATACGACTCAAGTCCCCCTGGGAGCGCCGGCATCCTGCCGGCACGAGCACGAGCACGCGTATGAAATGACCGTGCGCTTGCCGTAAGATGACGCACATGCCCCCTCATCCCCTCTTCCATCCATGCAAATACTCATACAGCGTGCAAGCCAGGTCGGCGCCGAAGGCGCGGGCGGCGGATGGGGTGACCGGCACGCCGCCGGCATTGGCGTAGGGCAGCTCGAAGCTGGTGAGGAACGCGACGTCCAGCGCGCCGACGGCCCAGCGGCCCAGCGTGGCGCCGCCTATATAATTCGCCGCGCTGTTCCACGATCCCTCGCCGAAGGGCAGATTGTCCGCGGCGCGGTAGGGCAAGGGACCCCGACAGGCCTGCTCGAGCAGGGCGCCAAAGCGTTGTTGCTCCGCCCAGATGCGCGCGTCCGGCGACCCCACCTGGTAGATCACCTCGCTATGGTCGCCGCGGATCCACGGGCAGTGCAGATCGATGATCGTCACGGGCCGGCCCGCCGACCAGCGCGGCAGCAGCGCGCGGATGGCGGCCGTTTCCGGGTGCACGGAGTCGCCGGCATAATCGCGCCCGTGGTCGCGCGGCCTACGGTTTTTGCCCTGGTCGCCCTCTTCCACCCCATCCTTATCTACGAAAGGCACCACCAGCCACTCCACCTGCTCGGCCAGCCATCGCGTTTCGGGTGTTGCGGAGGTCAGCACGGCATCCAGCAAGCCTTCCAGCGTATACGTGGCCATCGCCTCGCAGCAGTGGTGGCGCGAAGTGAGGAAGATCCGGTGTCGCGGCTCACGATTCAGGGGACTGATGGCGAGACTTTCCACCGGGCGGCCATGCCGCGATGTGCACAGCACGCCGGGCCGTGCCTGCAGATGCCCCCGGTGGCGGTGCAGGAATTGCTCCCAATCGGCTTGCAGGTAGGGGATGCCGAAGGAAAAGCGCACGTCGCCGGCGTCGGGCGCAAAGCGGTAGGTGAAGGATTCCGTATCGCCGTGCTCCGCGCTCAGCCACTGCCAGCTCGCGCCGCCGTCCGTGCTGACCGCCGGGCCGCGCACGCCCACCACATCACCGTCGGTGAACTCAAAGCGCAACGCACGCCCCGCCGCCCCGCGCACGCGGAACGCCCAGTAAAACCACCACCCCTCGGTATCGCGCAGATCCTGATGCACGCGGACGATATCTCCGTCGATCTCCTCCACCGCAATATTCCCCGCGGGGAAATCGGCATCAATCTGCAGCGTATTATCCGGCATACATTCCTCCATCTTCCAGACTATGCAGGACCTATCTTCGCCAACCTGGCGAGAAAGACCTTGCTTGAGGATCAGATCGCACAGGGGCGCCTTCACCCCACACAGTTTGCGATAAATGGATTTCACACCGCAACAAGCCGCAAAACACCGCATATATGCATCAACTCGTAGGCACTTGCTGTAAAGTCCTTCATCATGGGTTATAATAGAGATGCAATCGGCACCCCGACAGGGAGGGGACAACATTATGGCACGTTATCTCACCGCTCTGCTGCTGGCGCTCGGTCTCTGCGTTGCGCAGACTGTTCGCGCTTTTGACACCGGCCCGCATTTCGACCTGACCCGCGACGCGCTGGCGGCGGAGGGCTTCGGCAATACCGCAAGCCAGGTGGCGCAGGTCGCCGGGTGGATGACGGACCTGTACGCGGAAGCCGGCCCGGATCCCCTGGCTGAGGGGGCGCCCTGGCTGCGCGAGCGGGTGACCGCCGCGCTGGCAAAGCCGGAGGGCTGGCCGGAGCCGGTGATAAGCGCGGCGGCGGCGCTGCATTTCGACGGCACGGCGACGAAGCTGGGAGACGGCGCGGCAATGGCGGCCGCGTGGGACCGGCTGGCCCGCGCGACGCGGGCGGCGGCCATCGAGCGGGCGACCGCGAACGATCCGCGGGGGCTGCTGCTCGTGCTGGGCATCTCGCTCCACGCGGTGCAGGATTTCTACGCGCATTCCAACTGGGTCGATTCGGCAGGCGACGCGGGCGGCCCTGGGTGGGCGGCAAAAACGACCTACGGTTCGCACCCCACCTGGTTCGACGTGCCGCCGGATATCCGCGCCGGAGCGCCGCTGCGCGCGGATGATGCGCTCAACAAAGATTGGCCGGGGCGCCCGCGCTACCGCGACGCCTACCTGAGCGCCTACTTCGCCACTCGCCAGTGGGTGCAGGCGATGCACCTGTGGGTGAATAACGAGCCGGTCTGGCACGCCACCCAGCTTTACGCCGACCGCGGCGGCGACGCGCTGGACCGCGACCTGGCCGGCGCCTTCAAAATCAGCGCTCACGCCGGCCACTGGCAGGGGCAGGGCGAGCCGAAGGGCGGCGAGCATGAAGGTCCGGGCGGCAACGCGGAGAAGTTGAAGGCAGTGCTGGAGGAGTACCGCAGAGCAGGGAAAACACCGTTCCGCGCCGCCTTCGAGACGCTGGCGCCCGCCCTTGCCGCCGCCGACCCGCCGCCGGGGGACACCACCATCTTCTTCACGTGGGACATGCAGGCGGCCACCGATTTCGCCGAGGTGCGCGTCACCGGTCTACGCGATCGCACGGGCAAAGCCGACCTGTATGCGCAGGCGACGATCGCCGGACAGCCGTTCCTCTCCGGCATCCTCCACGGCGATGATGCCTATACGCTGCCGCCGGACGCCCCCTTCACCTTCATCAAGTCGGTGCCGGCCGCCTGGAAGATCGACGAGCCGGTGACCACCCTGCGCGTCGAGGTGGCAACCGGCAACGGGAAGGACGCCGGCACTGATGACGATGTGTTTCTGCGTGTCAACGACGACCTGCGCTTCAAGCTGGAGCGGCCCAAAGCCAACGGCTTCGAAAAAGGCGCGCGCGACACCTACGCGCTGGTCCCGCCGCCCGGCCTGCTGGTGCGGGACCTGCGCTACCTGCAGCTCGAAAAGGCGCCCGACGGCAAAAACGGCAACTGGCAGCTCAAAAGCGTCCGGCTGGAGGTCAACGGGCAGGCGGCCTATGATCGCGATGGGATTGACGCCATGCTGGCCGGACAAAACCTGAGCTGGCGCGCCCCGGACTTCATCGCGCGGGGGCCGTCGATTACCGAGCTGCCCGTCGCGCTGTCGCTCTACGCGGACAGCGGGCGGCTCGCGAACGACGCGCCGCGCGATATCCATTCGGACTTTGGCCGCCTCGATCTCCTGCTGCTCCTCGACCGCGAGACGCTGGCCTATCGCGGCGATCTGAGCGGTACGGCGAAAGGCAGCGCCGAGGGCGGCTCGCAATACGGCGGGAAGGGGAAAGAAGGCGCCGACTCCGGCAAAGCCCTGGTCGCTTTTGCTTTCGATCACGCGTCCACCCTACCCGCGCAGGTCGCCGCGGGGAAGATCACCGCCACGCTGGCCGCCGAACCGGCGAACTACCACGGCGCGCTGCCGGTCACTCTCGCCTTTAACGGCACGATCACCGTCGAGCAGCCTTGCGACGTGACCTACCGCTTCGTGCGCAGCGACGGCGCCATCATGCTGGCGCAGAGCATCCACTTCGACGGCGCGGGCACGAAGCCGGTGCGGGACATCTGGCCCATCAAGCAGCAGACCGCCGGCTGGATGCTCTTGAAGGTGGAGGCGCCGCGGACCGCGGAGTCGGGCAAGGCGGCGTTCGACGTCAAGCTCGCTGTTGCAACAACGCCGACGCCGCCCCCCACGGTCACGCCGCCGGCAACAGCCACAACCACTACGCCGGCCACACCACCGGCAACGCAGGCCGTCACCCCGCCGGTCGTGCCGCCACCGGTCCTGCCGGGCGCCACGCCGGTGACGGCGAAGGGCATCACGGTATCGCTGACTACCGAAGCGCCGCGCTACACCGGCACATTTCCGGTGACGATCACCTTCACGGGCGCCATCACCGTCGAGCGCGCCATGGACGTAAAATACCACCTGGTGCGCAGTGACGGCATGAAAACGCCAGCACGGGTACTCCGCTTCACCGCTGCCGGCACGAAGGAATTCAAGGAGCTCTGGGTGCAGCGCGCGCAGGGCAACGGCTGGATCACGCTGCAGATCGATGAACCGATCGAGCTGGCCTCGAACAAGGCGCAATTCGCGCTACCGCCCGCCAACACCGGCACGACCATCCCGCCCACGACACCGGGAACGACGGTTCCACCGGCCAATACAGGGACGACTGTTCCGCCGGTCACGCCCCCGGCGAATACCGGCACGACCGCCACTCCGCCGGCCAATACGGGGACGACCACGCCTCCCGGCGCGACGGCTGTGCCGCGGGGGATCAGCGCGACGTTGAGTGTTTCGCCGGCGCGCTACGTCTGGCAACTGCCCGCTGTCGTCACCTTCTCCGGCACCATCACCGTGGACCGGCCCGGAGATGTTACCTACCGCTTCATCCGCAGCGACGGCGCCATCACGCCGGCCCGCACCCTCGCCTTCAAAGCCGCAGGCACGAAAGAGATCAAGGATGTCTGGATGTTCAAGCAGGTCTTTTCCGGCTGGATGCAGTTGAAAATCGAAGCGCCGCTGGAAGCGGCGTCGAACCAGGCGGCCTTCGAGATCGCGCCCACCGACACCCCGCTGCCGCCAGCGGGCAAAGTGCCGCCCGTCACCCCGCCGGCGACGACGCCTGTCACGTTGCCCGTGACCCAGCCCGTCACCCCGCCGGTGACGCCGCCCGTCATGCCGCCCGCGACGCAGACCGCCGCTCTGAAGGTCACCGCCACGCTGGCAGCCGACCCGGCGAAATACGTGGGTAAATATCCGGCGGTCGTCGCCTTCAAGGGCACGATCACTGCGGACGGGCCGGGTGAGGTGACCTATCGCTTCCTGCGCAGCGATGGCGCCATCATGCCCGCGAAGACCCTCCGCTTCGACGCCGCCGGCACGAAGAACGTGCAGGAGTTCTGGGTGCACGTGAAGCCGTATGCCGGCTGGATCACCCTGAACATCCTCACACCGGTCGAAGCCGAATCGAACCAGGCGGCCTTCGAGGTGATGCCCGAATCCACCGCGCCAGCCGCAGTCACGCCCGCGCCGCCCCCCACCCCGCCGGCAACGGCGCCTGCCAATCCGCCGGCAACCCCGCCGGCGCCCGCGGCCGCCAAAATCACCGCCGTGCTGGCCGCCAACCCGGCGAAATACACCGGCGCATATCCGGCCATCATCACCTTTACCGGCAGCATCACCGTGAATGCCCCCGGGGATGTCACCTATCGCTTCATCCGCAGCGACGGCGCCATCACGCCCACACGCACGATTACCTTCAAAACCGCCGGCACAAAAGAGATCAAGGACACCTGGGTTTACAAACAGGCCCTTACCGGCTGGATGCAGTTGAAGATCGAAACGCCGGCGGAGGTGCTGTCGAACCAGGCGGCGTTCGAGGTGGCGCCCGAGGAGTAACCATGCCCGAGTTGAAGTGGTGGCAGCGCCCGCTGCGCATTGCCGCGATGCAGATGGAGAGCGCGGAGCCGTTTACGGTGCTGGAGCGATGGGCGGCGATGGAGTTCAACGTCGAGCAGTTGCTGCACGTGAGCGCGGACGGGTGGCTGGGGGTCTATGATGAGGGGAAGCGGGAGCTGATCGCGCGTTATATCGCGGAGGCTCATGGGCGAGGGATGCGGGTGATCTTCTACTTCGGCGGGCACTGGCTGCCGGAGGGGATCATTACCGAGCATCCGGACTGGCCGGCGTGCTTTGCCGACGGCGCGCCGCTGCGCTCGTTATCGCTGACGAAGGACGCGCGCCCGCTCTACTACGGCTGCCCGAACACCGGCTACCTGGACTGGGCGGCCGATCTCATGCGCCGCACCGGGCAGGTGGGGGCGGACGGCATCTTCCTGGACGGCGCCATGTTCCCGGAAGGCACCTGCTACTGCCCGGCCTGCCGGCGGCGGTTCCGGGAGGAGTTCGGACGTGAGCTGCTCGAGGCGAAGGACGACGCGGCAGCCTCCGGGCTGATCGTCGAGTTTCGCCTGCGCGGGATTGCCCGTTATCTCAAGACCATGCGCGAGGCGCTGCGGTCGGTCAACCCGGAGGGCATCCTCTACGTCAACGGCGACATTGGCTGCGGCGAATATCTCAAATGGGGCTACTCCACCCCGCGCATGCGCGAGTACCAGGACATCCTGGGCACGGAGGGCGGCTTTGTCTACTACGGACCGGCGCGCGACGTGGACCTGTGGAAAGCCGGCGCCGCCGCGAAGCTGCAGGAGTCGATGGCCGCGGGCAAGCCCTGCGTGATCTTCATCGCCGGCGATCATAAGACGTGGAACTGGTATCACCTGACCGGGCCGGAGACCACCATCCTTTACGCGGAGACGGTGGCCAACGGCGCCAGCCCCTGGTACGGCCTGCACGACAACCGGCTGGATTTGCTCGACACCCCCGGCCCGCGGGCCGCCGCCCGCATGAACGCCTTCCTGGCAAAGCACGAGGAATATTACACCGCCACCGAGTCGGCAGCCAACGTCGCCCTCTTCTTCTCCAACACCACCAATGCCGCCTACGCCACGCTGGTCTCCGCCACCGACTTTTTCGCCGCCCGCGCCAACGAGGGCAAGCAGTTCCGCGGCAATTTCACGCTGAGCTGGAAAGGTTGCTACGAGGCGCTGTACCGCTGCGGCGCGCCTTTCGACGTGATCGCCGAAGAGAACGACCTGTCGCGCTACCAGTTGCTCTTCGCCCCCACCGCCGCCTGCCTGGACGCGGTGACGGCGCAAAAGCTGCGCGACTACGTGGCAGACGGCGGCAACCTGCTCGCCACCTTCGACACCTCCGCCTTCGACGAGAACGGCCGGCCGCTGGGCGCGCTGCGGCTGGGCGACGTCTTCGGCGTGGAGACTGCCTTCGACTTCGCCGAGATGGGCCGCTCCAGCTACCTGACCCTCACCGCGCCGGAACACCCGCTGTTTGACGGCATCACCCAGGACATCCTGCCCGCGCCCGGCGTCGCGCTGAAAGTGACCCCGGCGGGCGCGCAAACGCTGGCCGTCTTCCGCGAGCCGATGCCGTCCCAATACCGCCCGCTCACCCCGCCCATGAGCCCGGCCATCCTGGCGCATCGATACGGCAAGGGCACGGTGCTCTACCTCCCCGGCGACTTCTTCGCGCGCTATTATGAGGACCGCATCCCTGATTACCGCCGCCTGGTGGAAAACGCCGTCCGCCGGCTCGCCGCCCCGCCGGTCGTCTTCGACAACCTGCCGCCGTGCGTGGAGGTCGTCCTCCGCCGCCAGGGCAACCGCCGACTGCTCCACCTCATCAACCTGGGCGGCGACGGCAACCGCCCGCGGGAATGGGTCGCCCCCCTGCGCGACCTCCGCTTCACCATCAGTGGCGAATTCCATCGCGCCCGCGCCCTGATGGCAGCGCAGGACCTGCCGGTGGAGACAGGCAACGTCGAGACGCGCACTATACTGTCGGTGCTGGGAGATTATGAGGTGGTTGTGCTGGAGTGATATCGGACGCAACGATCGATAGGAGTTCACAATGAACAATTCAGGGAATCAGGATACATTTGAGCATGCCAACCTGGTCTTTACCGGATGGACCCCACAACTTTCTCTGAAACTCAAGGAGTTGATATTGCAGATTACGGAAGATGACCCGGAACCCGACTTCGATGAGGAAGATGAGGACGAAGAGGAGGAGGATGAATGGGAAGCCGAAATCGATCAGGAGCCGGACCTGGAGTTGCAGTATTCGAGGTTTACCGGTTCCGTGGATGAGATCGTGGAACGAATCGGACGCTGGATAGAGGAAGAGGTGCCCGGCCGGATGCAGGCGCTGCTAACCCACCCGGTGATCTGCGAACATATTACTGAGCCGCAGTATATCTATACCATCTTTTGTCTCCCGTATAGCTGCCTTATCGGACCCCAATGGACTATACGCCAGAAGATACCGCTGGGAAAAGACTGCCATGTCACGCGCGTAAAGGATACTCCGGGTTGGTATCTTCTTCAAGTGCCGAATAAGACGGGTTGGGCGGTCGAAGAAAAGGCCTTCATCAACTACTTCACCCTCACAGATGAAAGTGCGCTGGAACAGGGCCGGCTGTTCGGCTTCACACTCACACCGGAGATGGAGCAGCAAGTATTGGACAGTGTGGGGAAGGTCGATGAGATGCTGGAGCTGCTGCAGACGGGTGGTACGTTCGACCGCATCGTCGCGCTTCGTGCATTGGGGAAGAGTAAAGACCCTCGTGTCATCACTTCACTGTTGGCAATCCTGGAAGATACCGTATTGCACCCAGCCATACGCGCCGCGGCCGCCGAAGCGCTGGGCGATACCGGCGATGGGCGCGCAACGGAACCGCTGCTTGACATTGTGACGAACGGCCCGAAAAAGGACCGTGATCACTATATTTTAGACGGTGCGATGGCAGGCTTGAAAAAAATCTCCGACTCGCGCACCGCCGAATTGTTCTTTGAATTGGCGCAATCGACGCATCATGACGATCCTCGATGGCTCGAAGCCTTGGTATATCTGGTGGAAAGAAACGATGTGCGCGTCGTGTCGATCTTGGCCGCCATATTGCACGGAGATGAGGATGCATTGCCCGAAGAGCTTGCCGAAGAGCGAGAGGCCGAAGAAAAAGGGTATGAGTTGGATGCAACCTCCAATATCAGGGTGATGGGTGGACTGATGTTAGCTGGTCTGGATATCCCGGGAGCGTTGTTACCGTTGCTTGATGCACTGGCGAATGGAGATGATCTGGCACGCTTGACCGCCGCTGTCGAGCTTGCAAAGAAAACTGGCAATTTCTCCGGCATGGACCAGGTACTCACCCGGTACGCAAAATCAGGTGAGTTGGAATGGTACGATGGCACACTGCTGTATGAGCTTCTTCAGGTACTCGGAAAATCGAGCGACCGGCGTGCTATCCCTTTTCTAATCGAGGCACTAACAATTGTTGATGCCGATTACGAAGATGCCATTCCTGAGAAAGCGGCGGCAGCATTGCACGCGATCACCGAGCAAGATTTCGGAGCCGATTGCGACCGATGGCTGGCATGGTGGGAGAAGCAGCGAACAGAGTAATATTAATGACAGATGAACAGGTAATAACAAGCCCGACACGTCGTCTGGGAGGGGGTACGACACCCCTGGTCCTCTCCGCCACCCTCTGCCTCCTCGCCGCCGCCTGCTACCTCACCCGCGCGGATGGTGCGGCGGCGATTACCGTGTTTCCGGTCTGGACATGGGCGTTGCCCGGACTGCTGCTGACCGGGCTCAGTTGGCGGGCGGGGTGGCGGCATGTCGTAATGGTCATCATCCTCTGGCTGCTCTACCTGGGCATCTTTTCCGGGGAGGCGCACAGCCTGCTCGGTTTCCGCCGCTGGCCGGCGCCTGGATGGCCGTCGGCACCGCAGGGGTATCGTGTTGTGCGGGTGGTTTCGCTGAACTGCGGCGGAGGCAATCCTGACGCCGCTCGCGAGGTGATCGCTTACCATCCCGATATTGTCCTGCTCCAGGAGGTTCCCAATCTGCAGGCTGTGAATGCGGTTGCCCTCCGGCTGTTCAGGGAGGAGGCGGCGGTTGTCATCGGACCGGATACAGCCATCCTCGCCCGCGGTCGTCTCGCGCCATATCCGGCGCCATCGACAGCACCGCCGAATGTCCGCGCCGCCTTCGTGCAGGCGCGCCTTACCCTTTCGACCGGTTCGGCGTTCGATGTGGTCAGCCTGCGCCTGCTGCCCCCACTGGTGCGCACGGACCTGTGGTCGCCGGACTGCTGGCGCGCCCAGCGCGAGAATCGCCAGGCACGTCGCCGCCAGTTGGCGGCGATCATGAAGAGGGTACGGAGTAATAGGTCGGATGGGTTAATGATTCTCGGCGGCGACTTCAATGCCCCCGCCGGCGACGCCATCTTTCGTGAGCTGACTCAGTTGCGGGACTCCTTCACCCGTGCCGGCGCAGGCTGGGGCAACACCCACATCAACGACTTTCCCATTCTGCGCATCGACCAGGTGTGGACCAGCCCGGATATCAGACCGGTTGCCGTCGTCGCCCGAAAAACCCGGCACTCGGATCATCGGATAGTGATCAGCGATTTGCTGGTGCCTGTGAAATAAAGAACGACCTGCCTGGACAGGACGCCGGGGCAGCCGTAATCCAGGCGCGCTTCGCCATCTGAACCTTGATTTACTTGAATTTGGGATTTCTTGTTTTTTCTGCCATGACTCACTGTTTCCGGTTTTCTGATCCGCCTTCGGAAACGATGACCGGCGATCACGAATTCCGTCCCACCGCACGGATTAGAAATTTATGAACAGCGCGCCACGGAGGGCGCGCGCTACCGGGATACGTGACGGAAGCATACATCAAGCAATCCTCGAATCAAGCGAATCAAGGTTCAGACGGTGCTCACCGCGCCTTCAGCCGAAGGAACTCTTCCCAGTGCACCCGCAGGCCGGGGAAGCCAAGGAAGCGTGTTGGCGATTGATGCATGCGCAGACGGCGCAGGCGGCGGATGGTGAGCGCCAGCGCCAGCCAGGCGAGGCCGAGGAGCAGGACGAAGGCGCCGAGGATCGTGGGCCACTCCTCGATAAACCAGGCGCCATAATAGAGTTGAAAAGAGTCGCCGAACAGATTGAAAAAGGCCAGGACGGGATTGCCGAATAGCAGCCAGCCTTCGTCGGCTTGCTCTACCCCGGTATAAACGAATCCCAGCGCCAGCAGGCAGGTCAGCAGCGTCAACCCCGCGATCAGGTAGAGCCATTTGAGAAACGGCGCGCGGTGTTTCCGGCGGAACAGCGTGCTGGTGAGGGTGAGGGTGACGACCGGCACCAGCACGACCACAGCGATGCCGCCCAGCACGATGAGCGTTGAAGACAGCAGATCGCCGGTATCGCGATACTCGAGTTGGACGGCGAGGAACTGCAGCACGAACTGCAGCGACAGCAGCACCCCGGCGAAGACATACGCTACCGCGACGGCCACACTGGTGCGGCGGAAGCGCGCCGAGCAGTAAAGGCCGACGGCGCTGAGGCACAGCGCCGTCGCCGCCAGCAGTAGCAGGGCGATGAGCAGCTCCCATCCCGCCACCCCGCCGAGCATGAAGCCCACCCCGGCTGCCGGCAGCGCGCACAGCAGCACCATGCCCAGGAAGTTCAGCGACGAGAGCAGCTTCCCCCACACAATGCCCGCCTCGGTCAGCGGCGAGACGAGCAGGAAATCGAAGGTCTGCTGCTCGCATTCCATCGAGATGCTCCCCGCGGTCAGCGCCGGCGCCATCACCGCGATCAGCGCTCCTTCGATCGCCATCAGCGCCAGGAACAGGTTGTGACCGAGCTCCGAGGCGGAGGTTTGCCAATCCGAATCGGATATCGCCAGATCGTTCCACCCAAGCGCGAGCACCAGCAGCGCCAACCCGGCCGGCAGCACACCGGCCACCAGCAGCAGGAGGGGCGCGCGGCCTCCCCGCATGCGCGAGCGCATCTCCTTCATCAGCACCGGCAGCAGCGTGCGCCGGTCAACGCCGACATGCGCGAACAGCCCGCGCCGCCGGGCGAAGGAGAAGATCGGTAGCAGCACCAGCAACCCCAGCACCGTCCAGGCGGCGCACAGCAGCACGCCGGAATACAGGCTGGCCGGCTTCGGCAGGAAGAGCAGCGCGCGCACGAGCACGGCGGCCGCCAGCAGACTCAGCAACTGGTCCGGGCGCTTGCGGGTCGTCTTCTTCACAGGTGGGGTCGCCGTCTCCATGGTCAGCCACTTCCCACCCGAATGAGTCGTCCGGCGTCGCGCGACTCCTGCCGGCCCACCCCGTCCCGCGCCCGCCGCAGCTCCCACCGGGTAAGGGCCAGCATGAGGCTGGCGATCAGCAGCATGATGGCAAAATTGGTGAGAATGATGGGCCAGTCCTCATCGAACTCGGCGTAAATACCTTCATAATCGAAGTAACCGGAAGGATCCGTGAGGATACCGAAGGCGAGAATCGGATCGATATACTCGATATATTCCGACCAGTCGTCAGAGGAGGCAAGGGAGAAAGAACCCGGTATGGATGCCGCCAGGCGCAGCGAAGTCACGCCGAGTATGAAAATCAGCGCGCAAACAGCGATGCCGGTCCGGCGCACCTTGCGGGAGAAGTGCCGGCTGAGCGATGGCAGGAGAAAGATGACAAGCGGGACAGAGACGGCATACACGCCGAACAGCAGCAGCCAGGTCGCCGACATGTCGGCGGTAATGCCCGGAGTAAAAAAACCCGTAACAAACGGCGTGAAGACGACCGATACCACGCACAGGATATAGGCCATCGTGATGGACACCGCCGTGCGCCGGAAACGGGCCGAGCACCACAGACCGATGGCGCCGAAACCGAAGGCAGCGGCGGCCAGCATCCCCACCGCCGCCAGCAGTTGCCATCCCGCCACCCCGCCCAGCATGAAGCCGATGCCCGCTACCGGCAATGTGCAGAGCAGGATCATCCCCAGCACGCTGAGGCCGGCAAGCAGCTTGCCCCAGGCAATCTGCCCCGAGGACATGCGGGTGAGCAGCAGCATCTCCAGCGTGCCCTGCTCGCGCTCCCGGCTGAAAGCCCCCGCGGTCAGCGCCGGCGCCAGCAGCAAGGCGATGATGACATCCAGCAGGAAGATGAGGTGCACCAGGTTCCCGCCGAGGGTGGCCATGGCGCTTGCCGTGTCAGAGACGCTGCCGTAATCAGTCCATCCCGTCGCGAGGACGATCAGACCGATGATTGCCGCCAGGCCGGCGGACGCCAGCATCAGCGCCGGCGTGCGCATCCCCCGCATCGCCGAACGCATCTCCTTCATCAACACCGGCAGCATGATGCCAGCGCGCCCATTCCGCCAGGCAGCGGGCAGGCGGCCGATGATGGGCAGCAGCGCGAGGATCCCGCACCCCGCCAGTATGCCGAGAAGGATGAAGACAATAATGTCGATGCCGTCCGCCACCGCGGGCGGGCCGATGGCCTGCCCGAGCCACCCGCCCGCGCCGCCGCCGGCAGCGAGCATTGACACGGTCAGCAACGGACGAGCGATATGACGCGCGAAGGATTTCACAGGCCGGCTCCTCCTGGGCATACAGGCACAAGGAGAGTAATTCGCGGAAAACCGGCGGATTCCTGTTTCATTCGCTCGGGGACTGTCCCGTGCCCGCAGGAATAACGCCCGCTTCCCAAATATGAGGCCCATACGTAGAATCACGGGACTGTCCCCCCCGCGTGCGAGAGATAAACTTATCGCACATGGAGGGGACAGTCCCGTGGTTACCAGAGCGGCTTTTGAGGAAGACGAACGGACACTGGTCCCGCGGGCACGGGACAGTCCCGGAGTTAAACCGTCACCGTTTCCCGCGGATTGGCCCGTTCCTCGAAAGGCAGGCCCTCCATCGCCAGGGCGTGCTGGCACATGAGCTTGCAGATGTAGGTGTCGAAAACCTGGTGAATATACGGTAGGCGGCGGTCCAGCTCGTCGGCGAGGGTGGTGAAGGCGGCGGGGGCGGTCTGGTCGTGCCGGTAAATGCGGGCGTAAAGATCGGCGAAAGCCTTTGCGTACCAGGCATGATGGCGCATGATGCGCCAGGCAGCGGCGGTGACGGGATCGTCCGATTGGCAGCCGCGCTCGATGACCGGCAGGAAGGCGTCCACCACGGCGGGCGCCGCGTCCCAACCCCGCAGCGCTTCTTCCCGTTTCGCCGGGTCGATGGGGCGGCTGTTGTCCGCGGGATCGAGCAATTCGTGGTCCAGCAGCGCCGTCAGCGTCTCCAGGTAGCGCCGTGCGGCGGGGCCATCCGCGCCGAAGAGATCGGCCAGGTAGTCATCCACCAGTGTATCGAAATCCGCCTCCCGGTTCCACAGTGTTTTGCCCATCACGTGCATATTCAGGCCGGTGGGGAAGCAGACGCGCTGAGCCTGCCCGCTGACGAAGCCGGAAAAGCCCAGCGCGTCGAGGGCGCGCAGATCCTGCCAGAGCGTGCGCGCCATGCGCATCTGCCCCGGATCGTAATGCCACATGCGCCAGTAGTAATACTCGAAGATGATGCGCTCGCCGGTGAAAGCCTCCTTCCAGGAATCGAGCAGGCGCAGATTCGCGCGCGGATCGGCGGGATATTTCAGCTTGTTGCGCCGGTACGGCGGCAGCGGCATTTCGTCGTCCGGCCCTGGCTCCGCCAGCGAGCGGTGATACGAGCGGGTAATGGGCGCGAACATGAGCAGGAAGCGGTCGGGATTGGCCAGGCATTCGCTTTTCGGCCCCCACAGCAGATCCACATAGGCGGGGAAGACGATGCGGGTGTGCATCTTCATCTCGGTCAGCGCCCGGTCGATCTCGTTCAGCATGATAACGAGCCAGTCGGCGGGGCGCGATTTGCGGCAGTCGGCGCACTCGCAGTGGTTATTGCCGCCGTCCCCAAGCCACACGTGCACCACCTCCTCACCCTGGTGCCCGGCGATGTATTCCAGCACGCCTTCCACGAACATCATGCGCACCAGCGGATTCGAGTAGCAAAGCTGGGTGAAGAGGGGAATGCCGCGGAAGAGCGCGCGCTCGTCGTTGATCTCCGCCAGGAAGGGGGTGACCACCTCCGGCACCGGCTCGGTGTGCGGCGCCCACTGCTCCGCCGGCAGCCCCAGCGGCTTGCACGTCCAGCCGTGACCGACGGTGTGCAGCATCAGCCCGCGTTTCCACGCCTCGTGCTTGACCCGCTCGTTGAGCTTATACGCCTGCTTCGCGGCAAAGGGCACGCGGGCGGGCCGGCGTCCCTTCTCCACGCCGTACCAGCGGTCGTAGAAGGTGAAGCCGTTGAAGAATTGCGTGAAGTAACCGTTGAAGCCGCGCCGGACGGCGTAATCAATCATGTCGCGCACGTGCTCGAAGGAGCAGGAACCCTCGATGCAGATCGTGCGGAAACGGGTGGAGGGCGCGTCCAGCAGGTCGAGCTCCAGCGCCAGCGGATCGGCGACCTTCGGCACGCGCTCGCCGCGGTTGCCGGGCCGCAGCCAGCGGCAGCCCAGCGCCTCCAGCCAGCGGTAGACGCCGAAGAGGATCGAGCGCGCATTGGAGCCGGAGATCGCTACGTTGCCGCCCCGCGCCCGCACGCGAATCACGTCGTCCGGCCCGTGGAACTCCGGTGTCCGATTGGCGACTTCCAGTAGCAGCGCCTTCTCGAACTGCCACGGCATTCCCAGCCAGATCCCCGGCTCTTCCGGGTTATACCCCCACGCGCGGGCGACCTTCACCTCATCCCCGGTCATCAGCCGCAAGTAGCGCTTCAACTCGCGCAGCGCGAAATCGATGACCTGATTTTGCTCGAGATAGTAGATACGGATCATAACTCACCTTATTGGGAGCGCGGACCTCAGAGTCCGCGCGTGATGCTCAATGCTAACACGGTCGGCTATCCATGCAATACCCTCTGGCAAAAAATCGGCGGAAGGTGTGTCCGTTTCGGTGACATTCGTCACTTCTTCGAGCGGGAGAAAAATTCCTGTCATCACGCGCGGACTCAGAAGATCATCCATCGTGGCTGATCGTGGTCCGCGCTCCCAGTGCTTGACGCCGGGTATCCCGGTATGCCACACTGATTGCATGACCGTCGAGACCCCGGCACAAGCCCGCGAGACGATTTTTACCCGCGATTTCACCCTGGTGTTCCTCGCCAACCTGGCGAATTTTCTGGGGTTCTACCTGCTGATGGCCACGCTGCCGCTGTATGTGGCGCACTACGTCGGGCGAGAGTGGATGGTGGGGCTGATCCTGGGGGTGTTCGGCATTACCGGGGTGGTGGTGCGGCCGCTGATCGGGCGGCTGTCGGATTTGCGCGGCGGCAAGGTGTGGATGCTGGCAGGCGCGGCGGTGCTGCTGGGCGCCATGCTGCTCTTCACGCGGGCGCACGGCGCGCCGTCGCTGTTTCTGCTGCGCGTGCTGCAGGGAATCGGCTGGGCCACCTTCGGCACCGCGGCCAGCGCGTTGATCGCCCTCATTGCCCCGGCGCGGCGGCGCGGCGAGGCGATGGGGTATTTCGGCATCTCCACTAACGTCGCCATGGCCGTCGCTCCGGCGGTCGGAGTGCTGATCGTGGGCGCGCACGCCCGCTATACCGAGTTGTTCCTCGCCTCCGCGGGGCTGGTGCTGCTGGCCGGGGCGTGCGCGCTGCCGGTGGGCAACCGGCGGGCGGAGGCGCACACGCCGGCGGCCGGCCTGCAGGGTTACGTGCTCCGCTCCGCGCTCTTCCCCTCGCTCCTCGCCGGCATCTCCACCCTCACCTACGCGTCCGTCGTCTTCTTCCTGCCGCAGTATACCGAGCATTTCAGGCTGGGCAACGCCGGGCTGTTCTTCACCGTGCTGGCCATCGTGCTGGTGCTCACCCGCGGCCCGTTGGGGTGGTTGTCCGACCGTGTGGGCCGCGCGTGGGTGGTCGGCCCGGGCCTGCTGATTTCGGCAGCCGGCGCAGCGCTGCTGGCGCTGTGGCCCACCCCGATCATGCTGCTGGTGGCCGCCGCCATCTACGGCATCGGCACCGCCGCGGTGCAGCCCACGCTGATGGCGATGGCCACCGACGGCGCCGGCCCCGCCCAGCGCGGCGCCGCCATGGGCACCTACACCACCGCCTTCGACCTCGGCATCGGCGTCGGCGCCTCCCTCTGGGGCTGGATTATCGGCGCCGCCGACCGCTACCAATTGATGTTCGCGCTCGCCGCGGGGATGTGCGTGATCGGGGTGATGGTGCTGGCGGTAGGAAGCAAAGCTAAACGGCTCTCCGAGGCAGGGAAAGCTTTTCCTTTACCCGAATAAACAACAGCAATACCATTATCAGGAGGAAGCGCCATGATGGTCCCCGCCTTGATCTCGCAGGGGTACTTTGTGGAATTCATCCATCCGCAGGATGAAGGATTCCAGCATGTGTTCTGCGGCCCGCACGAGATTTCGGACGCCTGGTGCCCGAATTGCGATAAGCCGCTGCTGCGTTTCCTATCGCTCGATACGCGCGATCCACGGCTGAGATTGCAAGACAAATCGTTTCCACTCCTCCATCTGTTGAATTGCTGGACGTGCAAAGTTGCGCAAAGACCATTTTTCTATCGGATAAACCCGGATGGTGGAGTTAACCTGCTCGAATATGGCAGTGGTTTTGAAGGACCTGATTTTCCATACGAAGATTATCCACAGCATTTTCCCGGTGCACCAATTCAACTGATACCGCTCACCGATGAAGAACAGCAGACGATTTACGGGCTTAATGAAGGCATCCTGGAGCCTTTCGATACTCCATTCAATACAAGGCTCTCATGCCCAGCACATCAGGTCGGTGGAGAACCATTTCTTATCCAATCGGATTGGGATTGCTGGAAGTTAAATTGTCCGGTATGCAGGCAGGAGATGCCGTTCCTGGCTTCCGTAGGTGACAGCAACCTGCTCCCGCGCGGCTTCACCGATAATGCATACGTTCAGTTCGGTTTCTCTTATTGCCCGACATGCGACGTAGTAGGGTCGTTGCAGCAGTGCGATTGAAGGAGGCCAGGGATGCCCGTGACAGACACTGGTAAATACAATACCCGTGAATGGTTTGATATCCTGTTACCGATCTTTCAAGGCAATGACCAGTATTCGCGGGTACAGGCGGCAAAGCAATTCGGGGAGTTGTTGGAAGGTCGGGCGGTCACTCCGCTGATCGAAGCACTGGAGGATATAAATCCTGAAGTGCGTGCGGCAGCGGCAGAATCACTCGGTATCTTGCGCGTGCATCGAGCGTCAGTGCGATTGAATGAGCTGCGTAACGATGTTGACCTGAATGTGCGCAAAAACGCCCGATCTGCATTGGGTTGTATTGTCAGCAAGCCGGAATACACCATGCGTTTTGCAAATTTGCAGTGTAGCCAGACGTATCATCCGAGCCAGGATAACCAATCAACAATAATCAGACATCAGATATGGACTCGAAAGCAGGTTTACTCACAACTGAAAAAAGCGGTCAATTTTATCGTAAAACGCGATGCAAAGACGGAAGGGCTTGAAACCTCCGGCATTCCAATCATGAAACGCTGTGCCGAACTGATGCGGGAGTTAGGATGGGAAGGAGAAGGTTCCGATGTTATCGAGATTGCGGTATGCACGTTAAAACATCGTGAACGTACCATCCGGTCGGTCGGACTGGAAATTCTCGAGCATAGTGATGATCAACGAACGAATGAACTGCTTCGAAGTAACCTGATAAACGAAGATTTTCTCTCCCGCATGTATACCGCACGGGCTCTTGCCCGAAAAGGCGAGCCGTATCCCCTCGAACCTTTTATAGCCTGTATCGATGAAATCCAGATGTGGCTACCCGATGAGGCGATCGAATCGCTGGTCGAGCTGGGCGACATCCGCGGGGCAGGGTTGCTGATTCATGCATTACAGCATCAGCGGGTGGATATACGCAAGCAGGCCGGGGAAGCGCTCATCGAGCTGACCGGTGAGGATTTCGGTTGGGACCTGGAGATGTGGGAACGCTGGTGGAGCGAACAGGAGCAAAAAGACTCATGATTTAGATAACTGTTTAAATGTCATTCTCTTTCTCCCCCGCATCACCAGGAAAGAAGTGGAAAGGAACAGATAGAGTTATCGTAGCTTTATCCGTTCCTTTCCACCGTCTGCCTTTTACGATGGGGAGAACGAGAAAGACCCCTTGAACTGTTCTCCACGCGCGGACTCAGTGGTCCGCGCTCCCATCCCTACGGTTGCCCGAACAGCATCTCCAGATTCCGCCCGACGGCCAGCGGGCCATCATTGGAGGGGGTGATGCGGTCGTATTTCGGGTGGATGATCTCTTTGCCCGTTTTATCGATCACTCCCCATTTCGCGCCGACCAGCAGCGCGCACTTGCCGACGCTTTCGCTCCACTTGCCGCCGCCGGCCACCAGCGCTTTCCCATTGGAGAAGCCGATGACGAAGCTGTATCTGAGCGGCACGATCTCTTTCCCGGTCTTGTCGATGAACCCCCATTTGCCGTTGCGCGCCACTTTGTAATAGCCTTCGCCGCCGTCGGCCACGTAGTCATACGCGGGCCGCGCCACTGCCTTGCCGGTCGCATCGATCAGCACGGGCTTGCCCGTCGAGGTGACCAGCGCGACGCCGTCGGTGAAGCCACCGGCATCATCATACGTTGCCGGAATGGCGAGGGCGCCCGCCTTGTCGAGGAAGCCCCATTTCCCGTCCAGCTTGACGGGCGTCATGCCGTCAACGGTATCCTTCATCTCATCATACTGCACGGGCACGACTTCTTTCCCGGTGAGATCGATCATGCCGAATTTTTTGCCAAGCCGTACCTGCACGAGCTTGGAGTCGGGGATCCAGCCGATCCGGTCATATTTGGGCGCCAGCACCTGCGCGCCGGCGCTGTTCAGCAGACCCCATTTTCCATCGGTCTGCACCGCCGCCACGCCATCGACGATGTTGTTCAGGTCATCGTACTGCGCCGGGATGAGCACTTTGCCGGTCTCATCGATGAGACCCCATTTCCCATCCTTGTTCACCCAGGCGAAGCCCTCGCCGGAACTCCAGATATCGTTATAGACCACGCCGGGAACATCCTCACCGGCCAGCGTGAGCAGATGCGCCTGCCCGGCCAGCTTGCCGACGATATGCGTGTCATTGAAGGTATAGATCGCATCGTATTTCGGCGCGATGAGCACCTTGCCCGCGGTATCGATGGTGCCCCAGGCCGCGCCGGCGCGCACGATGAAGAATGAAGGGGGATTCTTGCCCCACGGTATATCGATGGCATCGTACTGCAGCGGCACGATAACTTTGCCGGCGCGATCGATGACGCCGAACTTGCCTCCCTTGCCGACAACCGCCAGCCCGTTATTGAAGGCGCCCGCCCTGTCGTAGCTCATTGCGACGATCTGCTTGCCCCGGGCATCGACGTACCCCCATTTTCGTTCCGACACCGGAGCCGTGTAGACCGACTCTTCACGGTAATAATTTTCCGCGAGATTGCAGAGTTCCGGGGCGATCGGCGCGCGGGCGGCCAGGTGGACATTCTTCATGCCGGCCAAGCGCGCGGACACCTCGTCGTCGAGCATGCGCGCGATGAGGACGACATTGATGCCGCTGACCGGGGCCATCGCCTTCGGGAAGACGGGGATGGGCACCTCGGCGTCCGGCAATTTCCAGCTCTGATCGATATGCGCCAGCTCCGGCAGGTTGTCTTTCGGATCATTGCCGTCGAGGGTGTAGCTGGTCACCAGGTCGAGCTTCATCGCCTGAATATATTTGGCATAATCGTCGATGGCGGAATTCAGACCGTTGTACGACATCCACACCAGCAAATCACCCGGCTGCAAGTGCAGCCGGAAGGCCGTGGGGGCCACGAAGACCGCGCGGAAGCCCAGCCAGGGTGATTTGTTATCGACCATCACTTCATACATGATGCCGTGCCCCATGCCGGCGATGCCCACCGTGTGGCCGCTCGCCAGCCGGGTCGCGACGACATCGGCCGCCTGTGCCAACTGTCCCTGGATGTGCGGCGAGTTCAAGTCCTCGATCAACGTGCGGATGCGCTGCAGGTAGACCGTCGCCAGCTCTCCCGCCGGGATCGCCGTCGGGCAATCGACGATGGTATGGCGGCCTTCCGACGATTGCAGTTTATTATTGTGCTCCGTGGCGCCCGGCATCGACATGGCATACAGAATGCCGGGGAACTTCCCCTTGCGCGACATGGCGGCGGCGTATTCGCAGCACCACATCCACGCCAGCGTGCTGTTGGCCAGCACATTGATGCGCCCACAGGACGCCTTCCCGTTGGGCGCGCCGTTCTCAATGAAATAGTCGGCGCCCAGAGCCTTCGGCATGCCGGCCCGGGAGCCGATAATCGTCACTGTCCACCCCTGCGCTTTGTATTCCTTCACCCGCCGTTGGATCAACGCGGATTCCGCCTCCCATGAGCGCACCGTCAGCAGCACCACATCGTATTTAGTCGGGGTGCGTCCCCAGTAGAGCGTCGGATACGCATGCGCCAGCCCGCCCGCGCGGTTCATCAACTCCTCAGCGACGGACATCTGCTCCCAATACGGCACGTCCAGCAGCGCCTCCGGGTGGGCCATCATCGTCTCCGCCGCCTGCTGCGCCGAAGTCGTGATCGCGGGGATCTGCGCCTGCATCAGCGGCACGCGCGCCGTGTAGTCTTGCAGCGCCGGCTGCACGGCCGCCAGCACAACGGTGTGCAACAGCACGACCACCAGCAACAGCAGCAAGCGCGCCGGAACATGAAAATGACGTGTGGTAGACATGGGTATGCTCTCCTCCTCCTGTAGCAGCGGCGGCATCCCGCGAATGCAGAGACAACACCGTCATAGGGTACAGACATTATCGCATAAACAGGGATATTTGATAAATGTAAATATAAAAATGGTGGTAATGGCGATACGTGAATAATTCCGGCGAGACAGCAGGAAAGGATGCATATTATTGAAATTTTCGCCTGGTGAGAGGATTTCCACCTCCAACAGCTAACTTGCATAAGGCACAATCTTTCTCTTCCTCTTTCTCCTTCTCCCCACACGTTACAGAGGAAAGCGGAGAAAGAGAAAGAGTAAGAGAAAGAGAACGATTTTAAAGGAGCACTCCCATGAGTTTCAAGGTTGGCATCATCGGCTGCGGCGGCATTGCCGGCGCGCATGTTGAGGGGTACAGGGCGAACGGCGCCGAAATCGTGGCGGTGACGGACGTGAGCGCGGAAGCGGCGGAGAAGATGGCTGCCGAGACCGGCGCGAGCGTATATCCGGACATCCGGGCGCTGCTGGCGAGCGGGGTGGAGGTGGTGAGCATCTGCACGCCGCCGGTGGCGCACGAAGAGGCGGCGGTGGCCGCGCTGGCGGCGGGGGTGCACGTGCTGTGCGAGAAACCGATGGCCTACGACGCGGCGGCGGCCCGGCGCATGGCGCAGGCGGCGACCTCGTCCAAGGCGCTGTTCATGCCCGCCTTCCGGCACCGCTTCCTGCCCGCCAACATTGCTTTCCGCAAGCTGATCGCGGACGGCGTCATCGGCGACCCGGTGCTCTTCACCAACCTGTTCTTCGGCCCCGCCTTCGCGATGGAGGGCAAGTGGTTCACGAAGAAGGCGATCGCCGGCGGCGGCTGCATCCTCGACACCAGCAGCCACTCGGTGGACCTGTTCCGCTTCCTCATCGGCGAGATCACCGAGCAGACGGGCGCCATGCACCGCCACTTCAAAACCACCGACGTGGAGGACGCCGGCATCTTGACCGTGAAAGCGGCGAACGGCGCGGTCGGTTCGATGTATTCCGCCTTCGTCGCCGGCGCCGGCCAGGCCTTCATCGACATTGTGGGCACCAAAGGCCGCGCGCTGTACGACTACTTCACCCCCGCCGTGCTGAAGTACCGCCTGATCGAAGATCAGGACTGGCGCGAGATCGCCGTGGCCCCCAGCGGCGGCTTCGGCGAAGAGATCGCCCACCTCTTCGGCGCCATCCGCGGCGAGCACGCCCTCTCCTGCACCGTCCACGATGGCGTGCGGGTGATGGAAGTGATCGACGGGCTGTATGAGCAGCAGGCGGCGAAGGTATAAGCGGATTTTCCGTTCGATAGTTGTTTGTAGTAAGTTACCGATGAACCATATGGTTCACCCATGGGCATGAAAATGAGTGGTAGGCGGAATGCCTATCATACCGTTCATACCATTCTATTTTCATAGGAGTTGTTCGTAGTAAGTTACCGATGAACCATATGGTTCATCGGTAACTTACTACGAACAACTATTTACCTTACATTGCGCTAACCATGAGGTCGTTGATTTTTGCGGCGAACGAATCGATGGCCTCATTCCCCGCCAGCACGCCGATCTCCACCTGCATGGTCCGCGATTCGCCTGGCTCCAGCAGGGGGAGCAGACCCTTTTCGCGCAGCACCGCGCGGTTCTCGCAGGGGGCGTTGCACGGCTCCATGCCCAGCACGTATTCGCCGGAACCGAGCATCTTCCACTCGTTCAGGTAGGGGAGAGTGGAGGCGTCGAAGCTGGCATACAGGCCCAGCCCGCCGTCCAGCCGGCGGTTGACCAGCGCGGTGTAGGCGCGGCCGGCGGCGTCCGCCTCCATAGTGTGCAGGTAATTCTCTTCGAGGATGCCGTGCACCGGGGCGGTGAATTCGCGCATCTTCGCCATGCGGGCGGCGGAATAGTCGTCGCAAGGCGCGGTTGACCGGACGGAGAGGATCAGCTCGCTGCCCTCGTCCAGCAGCGGGAAGCCGGGGTTGACGTGGTAGAGGATGGTGAACGGCGCGGGCGCATAGCCGAAGTTCTCCACCACGTCGGTGACGGTTAGCGCGGTGGCGCCGAGCGATGTTGAGATCGTGCGGGTGAGCCGCAGCTTCTCACCGAAGAGCATCCACTCCTCGACAACGCCGGTGAGCTCGATACGGTACTCGTCGCCCTCCCACCCGGAGCGGTCGCACACCTGGCGCGCGGGGGTGTTGGTGTAGCGGCCATGCAGGCCCAGCTCTTCTTCGCCATCTCGACCCGGATTACCCAGGGTCGTCAGCCCGCAGGTGGTGAGCAGCCCAGCGAAGAAGGTGCGCAGCCACCCCATGCCGTGCGGCTCATAATACGCGGGATGCGCGCCGCCGTTCGGTGTCAGGTAGGCCAGGTTCGTCCCGCGGAAGGACGCCTGCAGGATGTCCAGCCCCCGCTCCGGCAGCACGGTGAAACGCAGCCCCGCCCCGGCATCCACCTCGATCGCCGCCGTCCCGGTCGTCCGCCCATCCTCCAACCGGCACCGCCGCGCGCCGCCGACCTGGTTGACGGTGCCGACGCGCTCAAGGAACTGCTGGCGGGTATAATGCTTGCCGAAAAGAAGCATGGTTGGCCTCCGAAAATTTACAACGCGATCGCTTCGATCCCCATCATCTCGCAGAAGTCGACCAGCGCGGCATACAGGTGCTCGCCGTAGCCCAGGCAGGCGTATTCGTTGGTCCAGTATTCGAGCATGGCGTCCATGTCGCAGTGGGCGGTGACGAAGCCATGGGGCCAGAAGGGAATGCCGCATTCGAGCTGGCGCTTCGCAAGCTGGTCCGCCGGCGGCTCGAAGATCGAGGCGCGGGTGATGACCATGGTGAAGTCGCCGTTCACGCGGCCCAGGCGGGCCAGCACGCCTTCGCCTACCTTGCACACCAGCTTCACCGAGAGGCCGCCCGCTTCGCCTTCGGTGGGGATGCCGTGTTCGGCGAAACCGGCGGGACCGAGCTTCGACGCCAGCGAAGGCGGGCAGGCGCCGTCGCCGATGATCTTGATCTCGTGATTCGTCTTGTCGATATGCTGCAGGTCGCCGTAATAGACCGGTTCGGGACTCAATTTCGTCAGCAGCAGCACGGTCAGCGCGGTGTTGAAGTCGCCCAGCGTGGAGGTGCCGACGCCGTCCTCCAGCATCATGCTCTGCGCGAAGCAGGAGGCGCCGTATTCGTCGCCCAGGCCGGGGAAGGACTGGATGGTGTAGAAATTCCAGTCGTTTTTTTTCACCAGCTTGCTGATGGCCAGGTAGAGGCGCATCGAGCGCTCGTTCACCACGCTCTTCTCCGGCATGGCGCCGAAGAGCTTGACGATGCGCGGCTCCAGCGCGGCCAACTCGGCGGGGGTGATCTCATTCGCCGTTTTGATCAGCTCGGTGGTGTCGCGGCTGTCGATGTCCACGCCGAACATGCGCATCCACTGCGAGGGGTCGGCGGCGCCGCAGGTCTGCCCCATGCCGCGCCCGCCGAATGTCCCGATGGTGGAGAAGTTCAGCCAGCTCTTCATGCGCGCCGCCTGGCAGTAGGAAGCGATTCTCGCTACTTCGGCCGGGTCATCGGCGGAGCCGTAGACGAATCTGTGCGAAATCCCGACTTCGAGCAGCGCGCCGTGCAGCACCAGCCCGCCCACGGGCCGCCACCCCTGCGAGCCGGGGTGGGTCCAGATGATGATACCTTTGCCCGTCATCGCGAAGTCGCGGATGGCGGCGATCAGGTGCGCCGACCACACCCAGGTACCGGAGAAGAGGATCACGCAATCCACCGCGTCGTCGTCCTTCATGCGCTTGAGCGCGGCGCGGGCCTCCTCCTTCGAGGCGATCACCAGTTCGTGCTCGACCAGTGTGACCCCCGCGTCGCGCACCGCCTGCTTCGAGGCGGCAACGATGGCATCGTCGATGAACGGCGCGCCCATCGGGTCCTGCAGGCCGTCCTTGTGGACGCCGTAGACGATGAAGCCCGCGGTGGGCGTGACCCGCGTTGGGCGGGAGGTGGGGGTGGATTGCATGGTAGCCTCCAAATATGGTGAAACGGTATCGGGGTGGAGTATTCACCGCGGGGGAGGGGATATCCTGCAATCGCTACCTGCATGGTACCGAACGAGAGTTGTTTGTAGTGAGCCACGCAGCGGAGCGGAGTGGCGTTCGTTGACAGGAAGGCTTACCAATATACGAACGCCACTCCGCTGCGGCTGCGTGGCTGACTACGAACAACTATCATTCGAATGTAAATATAGATGAACAAATAACCGATAACAAATCCTGCCTTATTGTCGTTCCAATCCGCCATCGATCCGAGAGATAAGCCGATATATGCGATGAAATTTGGGGTAGATATAAAGTGTTGAATAGGGGAGTTATGCATATGGACACAGAATTGCAACGCACACGCTTATATAACGAGCACCGAGCGCTGGGCGCGCGGATGACGGAGTTCGCGGGGTGGGAGCTGCCTGTGCAATACGAGACCACCGGGGCGCTGAAGGAACACCGCGCGGTGCGCGAGGCGGCGGGATTGTTCGATATCGACCACATGGGGCAGTTCGCGGTGACCGGACCAGACGCGGAAGCGTTTTTGAATGCAATGCTGACGGCCGATATCCGCGAGATGCCGATATGGGGAACGCACTACGCGCTGTTGCCCTACGAAGACGGCGGGCTGGTGGACGATGTGCTGGTATACCGCCTGCCGGAAGCCTGGTGGGTGATCGTCAACGCCGCCAACCGCGAGAAGGATTTGAACTGGCTGAATGCGCACGCGAACGAATATGACGTGACCATCGAGGATATCTCCGACCAGACTTATATGCTGGCGCTGCAGGGACCGAAGGCGCGGGCGATATTGCGGAAATTGACGCTGTTCGATCTGAATACTCTCCCTTATCACACCCTTGCCCGCGCCAAGGTGGCCGGCGTGCCGATGCTCATCGCCGCCACCGGCTATACCGGCGAGTATGGGTACGAGTTGTATTTTCCCGCGCTGCAGGCAGTGCGCGTCTGGCGGGCGCTGCTGGAGGCGGGACGTCCCGAGGGGTTGCTGCCCTGCGGGCTGGCGGCGCGCGATTCACTGCGCTTCGAGGCGGCGCTGCCGCTGTACGGGCACGAGCTGGGTCCGAATATCGATCCCTTCACCGCCGGGCTGGGCATCTTCGTGCAGTTCGACCACCGCGCCTTCATCGGCCACGATGCGCTGTTGAAGATCAAGCTGGAAGGTCCGGCGAAAAAGCTGGTCGGCTTCGAGATGGAAGAGCCAGCGGTGCCGCGCGCGGGCTACCCGGTGCTGATCGATGGGCGGGAAGTCGGTCATGTCACTACCGGCATGAAGGCGCCGACATTGAACAAATTCCTCGGCATGGCGCTGGTTCCCGCCCAATACGCCGTCACGGGCACCGAGATCGAGATCCTGGTGCGCGACAAGCCGAAGAAGGCGGTCATCGTGAAGCGGCCATTTTATCGGCCCGCGTACCGGCGGTCGGAGGGAGAGCGGAAGAAGGCGGCGTGATGAGTGGATGAAACTATCAGCCCGCAAGAAATATAGCAAAGAGGATCAGCGAGCGCTGGCCGCCTGGGCCTGGAAGACGGGCTGCAGCTCGTCGGCCCCGTCCAGCCGGGAAAACGCCGTTCCGAACCACTTTGCATACGGCCAGTAGTGCCGCGCCATCAGAAAGCACAATCGCATCAGCTCGACGATCATCCGCGCCGCGACCAGGCGCGAGCCCAGCTCATCGCCGACATCACCGCACCGAGCCATGAAGGCTTCCTCCTGGCTTACCGTTTCATGCAGCCGGCAGCGAACCACCGGCGCGAATTGTCGGCTGTGCCTCCGCGTTCACCAATCCTGGGATCGCAGGCGTCCCGCGCCTGCCTCCGGAGTCAGCCTTCATCCCAGGGCAGGCGCGGGACGCCTGCGATCCCAGGATCGTTCAAGTAGTCAATCCAGTCATGCCCCTGCGGAAATTGCCGCCGCAGGCAGTCCAGCAGCCACTCTCGCTTCTCAATCGGCAGATAAGGGAGAACCTCCTGTAAATCCTGCAGGTCTTTGCTCCGGTACTCCTGCCGTCCTTTGTATAGCAGTTGTATTTCGGGGCGGAGATAGGGGATGCCTTCAGCGGTGCGTAAGCCCAGGCCGGCGATTGGCCCGCGAATGGCGGGCAGGCGGCGGTAGACCCACTCGTCCCCTTCCGTCTCCATCAGCATGATCTCGAAGGCCCACGGAGCGCCCTCCCCGCGCCGCGCCCAGATGCTGTTCACCGGCGGATGCAGCACTTCGCCCGCCGGCCACGGCGCCAGGCCGGGCTGCTGGGTTTTGAAGAGCTGCCAGTTCTGCAGGTACTCCTGTACGATCAGTTGATCTCGGCGAAGAATCAGGATATCCGTTTCAACATGCGGTCGTGTTTGCCTTCCAAGGTAGAGATCGAGCGCCTGTCCGCCCCCAATCCACCAGGGAATTCTTATCTCGGAAAAGAGGCGTGCCACAGCATTGACTGCCAGCGGCGCCCAGCAGGTATCATCGATGACATCCGGGCATAACCGTTTCTCGAAGAACAGCACCTCCAGGCCTTTGAAGGTCTTCCTGCCGGTCTGGTGGTAACCATGCGTGCGATAGAGATGGATGGCCGCGGTTTGCCGGGCGGTGGTATTCAGGTGCAGGAGCTGATACCCTATTTCCCGCGCGCGCTCCTCCAACGCCAGCAGCATAGCGCGCCCGTAGCCACGCCGCTGGCAGGCAGGATCGACGCGCATGCGCTTGAGCTCAGCGCGCTCGGCATCGGTCCTGCGTAGGGCGCCCATGGCCACGATCCGGCCGTCGATGACCCCGACGAGAAACTCCCCGCCATGATTCAGGTAAACGGCAGGGATATCGTGCAGATCGTCGTTCCAGGGCCCCAGAAGAAACGCTTCGACCTGCCGCAAGGCCCGCTCGTGCAGCGCGCACACGGCGGCTTCGTCGCCCGGTTCATACCGGCGAAGAAGGAGTGGCGAGGTGGAAGCAGGCGCGCGATTATTCATGTGATTTTTCCAGCCTTTTCTCCATCAGGCACACGGTGAAGGTTAACGGTCATATGAACTCAAAACTCAAAACTCAAAACTCAAAACTAAGAACCCCATCTTCATATCTCAATGACCGGATCTATATCCTGTCCGGTTCGTTGCCGTTGACAATGCCTGCCCGACTCATTATACTCGCTGCGGGTGCGTAATGGGCGCCTCCGGTCTGCGGAAAGGGCCAAGCCTGCCATTCGTGTTTCCTGAACGAAGTCACCTTCTTTCAGCCTGAGATTGCAGACGCCAGGCATTTGTTGAAAGGAGGTCTGATATGACCGTTCTCCCTTCCCGGCCCAGCCTGGAAAACCTCAAGAAGCAAGCCAAATCACTGCTTCACGCCCATCAGCACGGCGATCCTGCTGTTTGTGAGATATTGCGGCACCTTCGTCGCTTCACCAAAGCAACACCCGATGAGATCCTGTCCGCACCTGTCATGCTTGCGGAAGTCCAGTATGCCCTGGCACAGGATTACGGCTTCACCAGTTGGCGCGCGTTGAAGCAGTATATCGAGCAGACGGACCCCCGGCGCTTTCTCCATGTCTTTTGCGTGGAGATTCCCGCCCTGGCGCTGCGCGAGAGCGGCGTGCCCGGCACGGTGATGCTCTGGCTGGACCCGCTGATCGAAGGGCCGGCGCCGTCCGATGTCACGGAAGAGGAATGGCTGGCGCTGCGCGCCCGGCAGCTTGCCGAGATCTTCCCCACGCCCGCGCAGGCGATGCAGGCGCTGCGGAACATGGACCGGCAGTTGGCCGAGTTTTCCGAATACCAGGAAGTGGTGCTCTGGTTCGATGCCTGTTTATACGACCAGATCGTCCTTTGCCGCCAGCTCGACTGGTTCTCGCGGTGGACACTCGGCCACACCCGGCTCAGCCTCATCTGCATCGGTGAGTATCCCGGTAAGCCGGTCTTCCAAGGCCTGGGCGAATTGACGAACGAGCAATTGGCCGGCTTACTCCCCGACAGGCACACGGTGACCGCTGAGGAGATACGGTTGGGCGTGGCGGCGTGGCAAGCCTACCGCTCGCCGGACCCCACCGCTATCGAGCACCTGCTCGCTGGCGAGACGGCGCCGCTCCCGTATCTGGCGCCGGCCCTGCGCAAGCACCTGGAACGATTTCCTTCGGTGCGCAACGGGGTGAACCGCCTGGAGCAGGAGATCCTCGAACTGGTCGCCAATGGGCAAGGCCGCCTGTATGAGCAGCTCTTCTTCCACCTCTCGGATCTGGAGCAGCCGGCGTATTTCGGCCTCGAATACCTGAGGCATCAGCTCGAAGCGCTCTGCGCCGGCCCGCATCCCCTGCTCACACAGACACTGGATACCGCCTATACACTTACCCTCGACGGCGAGGCGGTGTTGCAGGACCGAGCAGATTGGATTACGCTCAACGGCATCGACCGCTGGCTCGGTGGCGTCCATCTGCACGGCCCCCAGGGCGAGTGGCGGTGGAACGCGCAACAGCAGCGGCTGGCGCGGGTGATTTGAGATAGGAGAATTGACGAGACGGGAAACAGCGGTTATCCTGTCTCCTCCTCCAGCCGAATATATGCTACCGCATACTCGCCGCCTTCCGGGAAGACGAGAATGCTCAGGCGATTCGTGCCGTCCGATGCCGCCTCCAGCACGTGGCCGTAGAGGGTGAAGGGGTGCGAGCCGCGCTTCAACGCCTGCTCGTAGCCGCTCATCCGGCCCCTGGCGGCCAATACCATCATCTCCAGGCCGGAGCCTTGCAGCGTATATACGCCGCTGACCAGGTAATTCCCGCCGGTCGCTATTATAGGAGGAGCGCCGAAGACTTCCGTGATGCGGACATCAAGCATTTTGGCGTATGCCGGCGGCAGGTCACCCGGTTCGACGGTGAAGCGGAGTGGTGGCAGTTGAAGCTGCGCCTGTACGGAGCCTTTCAAATCCTGCTCCGGGGTGTGCGTTACCGCGATATTGCGCGCATGCCTGCCTTGTAAACGTTCCCAGATCTGCGGCTTGCGGATGCGCCGGGCGGCGGCGCGGGCATGCAGGCGGATGGCATTGCTTGGATCGCGTTGCCCCAGCTCATCGAGCAGGCGCAGCAGCTCCTCGTCGGCTATCATCCGCATCGCGTCTGCACCGCGGCCGTAGAACAGATAGCCGGCAGCCATACTGCGCGTCTCCGCTCGCGGGCTACGCAGCGCCTCTTTGAAGACCTGCAGGCCGTCAATTCCCAGCGCGGCGAGCACCTCGGCGGCGTCTTCATGACCGGCCAGCAAGTGCCGCCGCATAGGAGCCAGCATGACGGGATCAGCCAACCGCGCCAGCGCCTCCGCCGGCGCGTGATTGTGCGGGTCGCGTTCGAAGGCTGCGAGCAGCGCGGAGATATCGCGTTCATCCGCCACACAGGCAAGCGACGTGCCGTAGATACGCTCTAACTCTTTTTTAATGGTCACCCACTTCGGCGCGGTCCGGCTGTCCGGGGACGGCAGCTTCCGGTAGACTTCCTCCATGCGTACCATCGTCTCTTCGAGGAGCGGCAGGTTCTCCCGCGTCACCAGCGGTGGGATCACATCGTGCGAGCGAAGGATGCCCGCCAGGTTGAACGGTCCATGCTCCAGTGCGCGCAGGACGGCGGGGAGCGCCCGCGGGTCGCCGATGTCGCGCAGCGCGAAAAGCGCCGGCAGGTCCTGGCGGATGTCCGTCGAGGCTTCGACATAGCGCATGAGGGCAGGCGCCGCCTGCCGGCTCTTCAGCGCGCCCAGCGCCGTGGCGGCGGCCTGCCGCACTCCGGAGACCGGGTCGCGCAGCAGCGCCGCCAGCGCCGGCGCCGCGCGCTTGTCGCCCAGCTCGCCCAGCGCCTTCGCCGCCCGACCGCGCACCTTCGACGACGGGTCTCGCAGCGCGGCGGTCAGGCGCTGCATCAATTCCACCCGCGCGCGCTTGTCCTCCGCGGCGCGCGCCAGCTCTTCGCGCAGCCGGCGCGGCTCCAGGTCGGGCGCCGGCGGGAGCGTAATCTGCTCCAGTTGCTTGATTGCCGATTTCGCTGCGTCTACAACCTCACGAGGGTTCTCCGGGTCGTCCATCGCCTGCCGCAGGGCGGGGATATCCGCCGGATCACCCTGCGAGAGCAGCCCGCCGACCGCGGCCAGCCACACCTCACGTCCGGGGTGTGTCAGCAAGGCAATCAACGCGTCGCGCACCTCCGGCGTGCGATAGCGCCGGGCCGCGCGGACGGTGGCGCGTATATTGACGGCGATCTCCCATTCCGTCCGCTCAGCCTGCTCCGGCGACGCATTCGGGGGCAGCCACTTTGGGGGGGAATTCCCCGTGCAGTCCGCGCAGCACTTGCGCATAGTGGTCTTCCCCCAATCCCTGCTGCAACTCGCCCGCCGCCCGCGCCCGCTGGCTGGCTTCGTCGCTCCGCAGCGCTTCCAGCTTCTCCAGCACGCGGCGGGTGAAGGGGCTGCGTTGTTGTTCGTCCATCGCTCCCATCTCCTTTCGGAGGATGACCTTTGCGCGGCCCAGGCGCGCCTTCACCGCGGGCACGGTGCTGCCCAGCGCCCGCGCGATCTCGGCATAACTGCAGCCGGCCTGGTAGAAGAGCAGCAGGCAGCGCCGCGTTTCCTCCGGCAGGTGAGCCAGCGGCAGCTCGTCGAGATCGGGCAGGCTATCCTGCGCCTCGAGCCGGTCGTCAGCGATCTCGCGCCGCGCCGGGCTGCGCAGGAAGTCGCGGCACAGGTTGGCGGCGATGCGGCGCAGCCACGGCACGAAGCGCGCCGGATCGTCGAGCGTGTCCAGCTTCAGCCAGGCGCGCACGAAGGCTTCTTGCGCCAGGTCTTCCGCATCGTGCCAGTTCCCCACCCGCTGCCGGCACTGCCGCTGAATCGGCTCGCGCAGCCGCTCGACCAGCTCCCCGAATGCTTCCAGGTCGCCCCGCGCCCGCCGCACCAGCTCAGTTTCGCAAAGGTCATCCGTTTTCATCGTTATAACAGGAGACGAGATTGGGTGACGAAAAGGACCGCGGTGGAAAAAAATTGCCGGAAAATGATCCAGCAGTAATAACGTTAGAGGGCAAGAAATGGCGAAAGGTTCTCGATCAGGTAGCGGTCGTGCCTGCAGCGCGTACCGGATGCGCTCGGGGATTCTGCCATCCTGCGTCATCCGCCGGATATTCTCCTCCTCGCTGCAGGTCAGCACGATCGGAAGGAGGTGAAACGGTAGGTCCCGCAGATTGTCGAGCACCCGCAGCCAGATGCGCTGCCGCGGACCGTGCAGCCCCCAAGTGAAAATGATGTGATCGACCGTGCTGCATTCCAGGTAGCCGCGCAGCAGGTGCGTCATGTTCCGCTCGGTCAGCGCCTCGACCTCCGGGGTGAAGGTGAACGGGTTGATCATCCGGCACCACTCGCTCTCCAGCCGGGCCGAACCCGGCAGGCGCCGGTGCAGGCGCGCGCAGGCGGTGGACTTGCCCACGCCGTTCGGGCCGTGAATGAAGATAAGGGTTTTCATGGCTTGCTTTCAACTGCGCAATAAAGCCTCAAAATACCCGGCGACTGTTTCTTCGACAGTTTCATCAGTGCTATCGATACACAGTTCGGGATGACTCTGCATCATCTCATGAAATCCGGCGTACCATTTATCGATGAATGCTTCGCCTGCCGTCCAACCGGAGCGGCGCCGATCCCTTTCCAGGCAGACGGCGCGCGTGGGGGTGAGGATGCGCAGTTCAGACGGCACCTGATAGTTCGCCAGCGCATCTGCATAGCGCGGGATATCCGGCCATTCGATGACATACGCGACGACGACATGATAACCGAGCCCCAGCGTGATGAGCATGGTCCGAATCACTTCGCTATGGCAGAGGTATTCCCGCGGCGCGGGCGCCAGGCCCATCTTTGCCCGGTGATTCAGCTTGCGGCTGACGGCATCACCATCGATCAACACATACGGATAATGCCGGGCAAGATACTGGCCGATGGCCGATTTGCCCGCCCCGGCTGTCCCGCTGACCAGCAACACGTGCTGCCCCGGGTGAATATACTCCTCGACATCCGTCACGTCGATCAATCTGCCGCATCGGCTGCACGACGGCTCGATAACCTCCGAGCCGTTCGCGAGCACAGGAACCGCGGTCGAGACTAGCGTATGGTGTCTTTGGAGATCGGCAGAGCAGCCGGGGCACGACAGCATTGGATAAATCCTTTCAATGGCTAACCGGATTCCTTGATGAGATCGCCCTGATAACTCTTGCGTAGCATCGCTGCCAGCTCTTCCCTGCTCGCGTCCTTATCCAGGTTGCGCACGGTTTGATGATACGCCGTTACCCGCGCATCGAGATCGTGCAGATAGGCATACCCCAGGTGCTCGCCCACGCGAATGGCAATTTTGCGAAACAAACCCATTGTGCGGAAGAACGATTCCCAGAGTTCCTCGATCTCTCCCCCGGCATAACTGTCGATCAGCTCCCGGCGCGTGTCGGGGTCCAGCGCTTTCAGCAGACCGCGGCCGTAATGCCCCGGCTTCCAGTTCCATCCCCGCTCGATTTCGATGGACCATTCCAGCAGCGGGCGGAGATCATTCTGCTTCAACCAGCCATCCAGCATGAACTTTACCGCCAGCAGATCGTCGCGCCACAGGTACTTCGCGACATAGGTGGAATTCCACCAGAATCCGCTGACCAGGTCGGCATACTCCGCTGCCGTGGGGATGGCAGGGATAAATGCACGGCCTGTCGGCGGGGGCAAGGTGGTGGTGAGGCCGTCCTTATCGAACAGCACGCGGTATCCGACATCCAGGAAATCCGGCAGCGTCCCTTCGGCGAGGATGCGGTGCAGGATTTCGAGCGGGGCGATGGTGAAGTCGATTTTTGTACCGTCTTCGTAGAGGATCAAATGCGAATCCTGCCGGACGCCCAGCGCCTCCCAGCCCGGGCAGCACTTCACCAGCACCGAACCGAATTCGCCGTGCCATTCCTGATTCGCCGAGAGTGCCGTCAGCTCGGTGACGAACATCTGCACATCATAGTCGGAGAAGATATCGACCGGCGCATTATTGCCGGCCAGGGTGCTGGTAAGCAGCATGGCGCGCACCTGCGGGCATGACTCGCCCCAGGCGACCAGTTTGTCGATGATTTCGTCTTGCGGTAATGGGATCATGTGGTTGCCTTCTCCCTTTCTACCCCGGCGAGGAAGCGCCGCGTCGCCCCCGGCGACGTCAGCATCACCACCCGCGTATCCTGCTCGTGCTGGGCCAGCAGTTGCATGATGCGTGGGCGCGACCGGCGGCGATAGCCCCAGATCCATTGGAGAAATGCCCAGTCCACCTTCTCCGGGCAGTCCGGGCCAATATCCGGGCGCGTCTTCCCCCAGTACATCACTCGCCGCTTGAGCACCCGACACACGCAGACCACGGGGGCGTAATCGAGGAAGATCACCGTGTCAGCCGCTGCGAGCCGCACCTCGAGGGTGCCCCCATAATTGCCGTCAATGATCCAGCGCTCGCGCTGCACCAGTTCTTCAACCTTCTGCCGCCATATGTCTTTCGGCGTTTCTACCCATCCCGGTTGCCAGTGCTCGGTATCCAGGTGGATCACCGGCAAGCCCATCAACGCGCCGAGCTGTCGCGCCAGCGTGGATTTCCCCGCGCCGCCGGAACCGATAATCATAATGCGCTGGCCGAGGTGCATGCATTGCTCCTTCCGGAGCGCGGATTGCCAATCCGCACGTGTCGTTCCTAATGCCGGCATCACGCGCGGATTAACAATCCGCGCTCCGGAAAGAGAATGTCCGCCAACTCCGCCAGTGTCGTGATGGTGAAATCGGGCACGACGCTGCCGGTCGCCGGCGTTTCCTCCCGATTGAGCCACACGGAGACCGCCCCGGCGCCGCGAGCGCCGGCGACATCATTCTCCAGCGAATCGCCGACGTGCAGCAATTCTTCCGGCCGGCACCCCGCCTGGCGGCAGGCATGGTGAAACGGTGCCGGGTCGGGTTTCTCCACGCCGATATCCTGTGAGAAGACGACGAACGAAAAGATGTCCCGCAGGCCGCAGCGCTCCGGGTAGCTATTCCCGTTGGAGATCAGCCCCAGTCGATACCGGTATCTCAATCGTGTCAGGACGGGCAGCACGTCGGGATAGAGCTCGATATCCTCGAACCGATGCCGCAGATACAGCGCGTTGAGTTCGGCTGCCAGGCGGTCGTCCGGCGCGCCGATCGACTCCAGCGTGCGCCGGAACGCCTGGAACCTGATCTCCTCTAGATTCGTCACTTTCCCCTTCAGCTCGGCGGCCACATCATTCCGGTTGGTGATCATCCGCTCGATGGTCAGCGCCGCGGCCGCCGTGGGTTGACGCCGCTGTAATTCTTCGAGCGCATACCCGAGCGCATTCCGCATGACCTTGCGGAAATCCCACAGCGTCATGTCGCCATCGAAGGAGATCGCTTTGATGCGGGAGAGCCGATTATCCGGCATAGAGGCTCCTCCTATTCTCCCGGCGTGTAGCCGACGAGGATGGTATCCGCGAACATCCGCCAGACGATGCCGATCTCGGTAAAGCCCGCGTCCCGCATCGCGCTCAAGATGGTTTCCGCGGCATGGCGATATTCCACGTCCTTCTCTTCCGCCTTCATCGCCCGCTTGAAAGCCCAGCGCGCGTCGATTTCGTCCCCGGTAGCCTTGCCGGCAGTGATGGCGCGCTGGACGTGCCGGCGATACAGCCTGCGGGATTGCTCGCCGATCCTCGTGCCCCACACAGGCCCGACCGACATGTGGTCGAAGAGGATAAAACACCCGCCCGGGCAGAGCGCTCGCTTGATGCGAGCAAGCAATGCAGGCAGCTCCTCCGGCGGCACGTGGTGAAAAGCTTTCGCGGAGAACACCACGTCGCACGGCGGAATATCACAATTGAGCATATCCGCCTCCCGCACCTCCGCGCGGCCCGCCAGTTTGCTATCGGCGATTCTCAGCATCTCCGGCTCGCTGTCGATGCAGATTCCGCCGGCGCAGGGGAACCGCCGGATGATCCGACAGGATGGCTCGGCGGTTCCGCACCCGAGCTCGACGAAGCGAAACGACGCTTCCGGCTCGAATGGCAGCAGGTCCACAATCATGGCCAATCCCTCTTCGTAGGAACGACCGGCTACAATCGGCTGAAGCCGATCGTATGTTTCGGCCACAGCGGCAAAATAGCCTGGTTCGCACATTGCGGCATTGTCCACAATGCTCCTCCTTTCAGGAAGATGATGCAGCGTAATGAATTCATAGCAATGTTTTCCGCATCAAGGCAAACTCGTCATGGTATACCAGTGAGATCAAAGTATACCCGCTGTTCCGCCAGAACGAGACTGGTCCGGAAGGATTATCGGTATTATGCATCCGGGCAATGGTCTCAACAGCGGTGAATGCATCGTTGCTGGCTTGCTCTTCAACCATTGTCCGTAATCGTTGACCGAGCCCATGTCCCTGCATGAAAGGAGTAATATGTAAGCAGGCGATCATCAGCGAGTCCGATGAAGCCTCTCCACAGTGATACTCGCGGAGCATCGGAAAGAATGGCGACGCTGCAAAATGGCAGAAACCGACCGGTGTTTCATCGACATAAGCAACAAGTCCCCAGGCAGTGGCTCCTCCGCGCTTGCGTATCCATTTCTGCTTCAGCGATGTTGCTCTCTCGATATCAGGATGCGTTTTAAATAATAACGGATGTTCCCAGTACAGGCAGGCCTGGCACATGCCGGGGAGCCGCGAGGAAGCGGTATACGGTTCAATGCGACATTCCATCGAGTGGCGTCTCCTTACTTTTGGTCATGATCTGTAACGCCTTTGTCGTAATCTCCCGCACAAACACCGCCTTCGCCTCCGTGTACCCCTCCCGGTCCTCCTGATAGCGGGCGGCCAGCTCCCGAACCAGCGGTCGCCTGGATCGTTCGCTTGCATCAGGATGCCGCCGACGAGCACCAGCGGCTGGCCGGATTGCAAAGTCATCGCTTCCCGCTTTCTTTCTGTGCCTGCGACTGTCTGAACCGGATTTGTCGGATTCAAGGATTGCAAGATTTTTGTATGGCAGCTCTTTATCCATTATAGTGCAATCCAATACCGCCGTATCGGCTTACCGTCGATGGGGGAGACATCCCGGCTGTCCAGCACGCCGCCATTCTTCTCCATCACGCGCCAGGAGGCGATGTTATCATCATCGCAGGTGAGGACCACGCGCGGCAGGCCCAGCGCGCGGGCTTTTCCCAACGTCAGCGCCAGCAGGCGCGTGCCGTATCCCTTTCCCCATTCCGACGGACGGATGACGTAGCCGATGTGGCCGCCGAAATTTTCCAGCGACGGGGTCAGCCGATGCCGCAGGCGCACCTCGCCCAGTAGACGCCCGCCGCGCACCAGCCAGAAGGTGTGTTGCGGCACGAACCATGCAGGCATCCCCTCGCCGCGCGACTCGCATTCGAGCCCCTGGACATAGGCAGCGAAATCATCATCCAGGTCGTGCACTTGATACTGCGTTTCGGGATGCTCCCGCAGCTCGTCATTGAATGCCCGGTATTCGGCCTCCCTGGCGGCATCCGGAGCAATTAACAATAAATTGTCACTCATAGCTTTTTTCTCCGCCAAATCTATCCGCATTGTTATAAGGTTGACGGCACGGCATCGCTTGCTCTTCACTCTTGCGCTCGCTCTAAAAAAAGCCTCCTTGCCCATGAAAGCCTCGCTGGGATGTGCGGAGGCTTTTTAGAGCAAGAGCAAGAGTGAAGAGCAAGAAAGTCCGGGCGCTTGCAATCACATGATGCCTACGTTGTCGGCGTCCGTCCCCCGATCAGGCACCACAGGTAATATTTCACGTAGACATCTACGCCGGCAAAGCCGATCTCCCGCAGCCACTGCGCCTGGTCGAGGAACGGCTCGTGCAGATCGTCGCCTTTGACTTTCGGGATGTCAATGCCGTCGATATTGCGTACAATCCAGCGGGCGAAATGGTCGCACCAGCGGTCGCCGACGGCCTCTTGCGCGACCGGCAGGCGCGCGCGGGCATCCTCGACATGCCGCACCCAGCAGCGCATATCCTCCAGGTAGGCCTCCCGCGAGATGCTCTGCATTTCATCGAAATTCAGGAACCACCCGCCGGGCGCCAGTAAATCGTAACAACGCCGGTCCAGCGCGCGCTTCTCCGCCGACGCCAGGTGGTGAATGGCGGACATGGAGGTGATAGCCTGCACGGGCTGGTCGAGCCGCGTCTCCCAGGCCTCCTCCAACGGCGAAAGGACCCACGTCACACGGTCGCCGAAGCGCGCCAGCCGCCGCAGGGCGACTTCCGCAAACGCGGGCGAGGCATCGACCCAGACGCCGTGCAGCGCCGGATTGCGGGACAGCGCCTTTTCCAGGAAAATGCCGCTCCCCGCGCCCAGGTCCACCAGGCAGCCGGCGCCCATCGCCTCGACCCGCAGCAGTCGCAGCATCTCCTCCTGCAGCCAGCCATACATGGGCACCAGCGCCGGCCCCACCCGGTCGTAATCATCCGCCATGGTCTGAAAACGTTGTTGATCTTCAGTTGCCATGATTCATCCTTTCGATTGCTGCTCCCATTGTGTGAATTCCTGCACCGAGCGCACGCCGGCTTCGAGCACCGCCAGGTAGACTCGCTTGCTGATGCCGTCGCGCAGGCGGCCTTGTTGATGCAGCGCCTGCTTGATCGCCATGATGACGGCACGATACTCAGGTGTCAATTCGCATGCCAGCCATTCGACAAGCGCGAATCCGGTGTCTTCTACCCGATCGGTCACCCAGAGATCGATTTCCCACGGGCCGGTGGGGCCGGGGTAGGCGTCAATGCCGATCTTCAGGCCACCCTCCCGGCGGTAATCCGAAATCCTGACCTCGCGAATATCCGGGTCGTCCAGCAGTGTATGGTATATTGGATCGATCAACGCATACAGGTTCGGCGTCGCGACCAGCAGGTGCAGATCGATATCCCGCTTGACGATCAAATCGAGGGCGACGCTGCCGACCAGGCGCGCGGTACCGTAAGGCGCCAACAGCTCGTACAGCGCCAGCTCGTGGATTATCGCCATCGCTTCATCTGATAATGCACTCATACGTGTTCCTCCCCCCACAACCGCATCCACCGTTCGATCAGGTCGCTGCGGCCATATAGGCGGCGGCTGTCTGGCCGGCCATAACGCCGGGCCAGTTCGCCGACAGGCACGTGGAAATTGAGCTGCAGGCCGGGCACTTCGTCGTGCTCGAACCGCCGCATGATCGCGTCCAGGCCGTCGGTCTCCAGGTTGCCCAGACTCCACCAGGGCAGTTGCTCACCGATATTGGTATATACGTCCATTGTTGCGGTGACCAGGAAGGCCAGCACGCCGGGGTAGAACCCGTTCGGCGCCTGCTCGTCCGCCAGCTCCGTGACCAGCTCTCCCTCCGCGCAACCGAGGCACTCCGGCAGGGTGGAAGCCCCGAAATGCCGCATCGTCTTCTCCGCCAGGTAAGGCGGGATCATCGCCAGCGCATCCACCGTCGGGCGGAGGTGTTCGATGTGGAACGCCTCGCCGGAGGGGCCGGGGGCGTGGATGAAGATCGCGAACTCCTGTCCCAGCGCCCGCGACCGTTCCTCCAGCCGCATCTCCCGCGCCAGCGCCAGCAAGCCGTCCAACTCGGGCAAGATGCGTTCGGTCAGGAACAATTGCCAGCGCGGGCGAATGCCGGCGTCCAGCAGTCGCTCGGTCGCCAGCAGGCTGTCGCGAAAGGCTCCGCGGCGGCGCACGAAATAATCCGTGGTCTCCTCCAGCCCAAAGAAACTGATCTGGCAGGCCTCCGTGCCGATCTCCCGCGCCCAGCGCGCATACTCCGGGTCGCGCGCCAGCCGCCGGATGCTTAACAATTCGAAGCGCCGCGCTGCGCCGGGATCGCTCAATTCCTGTTCCAGCGCCCAGCGCTCCCGGTAATTCGGCGTGTTGTCCGGCTCGCGGAACCAGCTATGCACGATCAACTGCTCGATGAAGGGGCGTGTTTCTCCCGGATGGCTCCACATACGGAATTGCCGGGCAACCTTGCGCAGCGCCTCCTCCGGTAGGCGCCCGTTCGGGAGCTTCCCCAGGTAGCAATGCCGGCAGCGGTTCGGGCAGCCGGCCATATCGAGGCAAACGGCAATCTCGCGCGAGCGAAACGGCGGCATAACAGTTCTCCTGAAAAAACAACCCCCCTCCCGTCATCCGGGAGAGGGGTAGTGAATGCGACAGATGCCCGGACACGACGGTCAGGTCTCGATGACGGCGATATGCATAATGGACAGGTAAAAGAATCTCATTGGTGCCTCTGACAATACCTGTTCCGGGCGGAGGTGTCAAGTTTATCATCCGGCGTATTGACGATGGCAGGCATGTCATGTAGTATATTCATGCTTTCAGTGAACGGGTGAATCGCAATGCGCTTTTCGTTTCTGAATTACGAAGTGCGAGAACTGTATGAGACAGGATATTGCCGCAGTCTTCGGTTGCAAGAAGGCGTCATTCGAGGATTTTTCAAAGCCATGCTCCGCATCGAATCGGCGCCAAATTTGCAACAGTTGGCAAACAACAAAGGATTGCGTCTGGAAAAATTGCGCGGTAACCGAGCGGGGCAATATTCTGTGCGTTTGAATGATCAGTATCGCCTCGTTTTCACGGCCGAACGTGATGATGAGGGTGACTTTGTCCTAATTATCGAGATTGTAGACTATCATTAGGAGTTCCAGCGATGCGTCGAGAGATACACAACCGGCTAGTTCCCGCGGTGCTGATACATCCCGGGGAGATTCTCAAGGATGAGTTGGAAGCGCGCGGGATGACGCAGAAAGAACTGGCGGTGAAGACGAAGCGGCCTCAGCAGACGATCAGCCTGATCATTAATGGGCGAAAAGGAATTTCCGAAGAGACGGCGGTAGACCTTGAGCAGGCCTTCGACGGCGAGTTGACCGCGGAATTCTGGTTGAACCTCGATGCCAATTACCGGCTGCATGGCGAGCGCCGGAAGCGGCAGGAGCGGAAAGCCGGGTGAATGGTCTGTCGAGATTAGCATGATGCTCGCGAAAGGCGGATTTATGGCCAGCATCACCGTGAAAGATATACCCGATGCGCTGTATGAGCAATTCAAGGAGATGGCACGACAGGATCAGCGCTCGCTGAACGACGAGGTGATCGTCACCATGGAAACGCTCGTGCAGCAGGCGATCCAACTGCGCGAGCGCAAAGCAGCCTTACAGCGTATCAATGAGCGACGGCGGTTGCGCCCCCGCAACGCGGTAGACAGCATGGCACTGCGGCGAGAGGGCCGGGAACCATAGCCATCTGTGTTGTTTCTCGCAAAGGCGCAAAGCACGCAAAGATGGATGGCGCGAGGCCTGACCAGTAGGGCATACCGACCATGCGACTACTCACCACTCACCACTTACTACTCACCCCTCCCCCTTCACCCGCCCCACAAACTGCGCAAACGTCGCCGGCGGTCGTCCGAGCAGCCAGGCGAGGATGTGCGGGTTGCCGGTGAAGCCGTGCCGGGCGTAGTAGCGGAACATGATGCCCAGCGTGGTGACCGAGTGCTCCGGCATGCCGGTGGCGCGCATGCGCGCTTCCCATTGCGCCACGTCCAGTTCGTCCGCGACGATGGGGCGGCCCAGCACATCGGAGAGGATGGCGGCTATCTTCCCGGCATCCAGCACCTCCGGCCCGCTGAGCTCGTAGGTGGCGAAACGGTGGGCGGAATCCGTCAGCACGATCGCCGCCGTCTCGCCCACGTCCTCCAGGTCCACCAGCGACATGGGGGCGCGCAGGCCGTAAGAAGAGGTATAGACGCCCTGCTTCACGATCTGCTCCCAGCCCATAAGCATGTTCTGCATGTAGGAGGCGGGCTGCAGGATGGTGAAGGGCAGGTCGGACTGGATCACCGCCGTCTCCACCCGCAGCTTCTGCGTATGGTGGGGCATGGCCGCGATCTGCGGGTGCATAGCGGAGTGATAGACGAAATGTTCGACCCCCGCCGCCTGTGCCGTTGCCACCGCAAGCTCCCCGATCTCCGCTTCGTCGGGTTGCGTGGACGGGCAGATGTGGTAGACCGCCCGCACTCCCTTTGTCGCCAGCTCTACGGCGTCCCGGTCGCGCAGATCGCCCACCACCACTTCCGCCGCGCCCAGCGCCCGCATCTCCGCCGCATACTTCTCCCGGTGCACGAACGCCCGCACGGAAGCGCCCCGCCGCGCCAACGCCCCGATCACCGCCCGCCCGGATTTACCGGCGGCCGCCGTTACCAGAATCATGGTCTTCCCCCTTACTCGCTTATTGTAACGGCAGCAGAGATCATCCGGCTGCTACAAATATAAGTCACTGTGCGAAAATCCCCTTCAAAAACTCCAGGTTCGCCCGCTCCGTCTCGTTCAACTCCTCCAGCGAGACCTTCGTCTTCTTCTTCACGTCGGGCCGGTACCAGCCGCCATGATACATAGAGGTCTCGAAATAGGCATGCCATTTGCCGTAATAATAGCCGCGCGATTCGCTCGATACGTCGGCAGGCCGAGGATCGCCGATGATGCCGGTGATGAAGGGGTCGCCATGGCGGGCGAATATCTCGTAATACAGCGCTTCGGCGATGAGCGCGCGCACGGCGGCGCGGTCGCACTGCGCCACTTCTTTGGGGAAGACCGGCTGCCAGGGCGCCAGCTCGCGCTCGACCTGTGCGTCGAGCATCTCCGCGGTGTAGCGCTGCTCCGCCCCGGCGTAATGCGCCGGGAAGGGGTAACGATACTGTCCGTTGATGCCGGTCCAGCGCACGAATTGCACGCAGATATCGTCTGTCGGCTCCCAGTTCTCGAAGTGCCACTGCACCTGTGTGGGGGAGAGCCACTTCGCGTTTTCGGCGTAGGTCAAGTGCTTAGTCCACGGCTGTGTTGGGCCGACCGGTCCGAACATGGGGCCGCCATTATCGCGGAAGGTGATGCTGATGTCCGCCGTGCCGATGTGACCGCGCCACAATGCGCCGGTGCGCACGACGTAGCGCAATTGCCAACCTTCCACCGTCGCATGCCTGAATCCCTCATGCTCCCCCATGTAATACCGGCAGCCGATCCTCTTCGTCTCGCCCGGCTGCCAGGTGACCGGCCAGGTGATGTAGCCGGCATATTTCATCGCCCGGTCATCCGGCCGCCAGTCGCGCAATTCTTCCTGGGAGGCGGTTTTCAGGCAATCATAATAGCTGGTCTGCACAAACTCACCGTCAACCCCGACAACGAAAGACAACAGCATCAGGCCGGCAGTCTGGGGATCGACGATGGGGAAGGCCATCAAGCGGGTGATCGGTTTGTCGGCATACGATTTCATGGTGAAACCGCAGATCACGATGGTCTCGTACCCTGTAACAGGATTCGCGGGCGACTCGACGATCTTCACCGTCTCCGCTTCCATTGCCACCAGCGGCTCCTCAGCGGGAACGAGCACGGCTTCGGTTCCATTCAGCGGCAGCGGCGTATTGCCTTGTTCCCGGAGGGTGACGACATCGGCAAACACAGGCACAAAGAGCAGAACACAGAGACACACAAGGGTCAGGCGAAACATACGCACCTCCTGTAGACTGATGATAGCTATTATACCACTCTTCCAGCCTACTGGCCCCAGGGGCTTTGCCTTCTACCTTATTCATACAGGTTTACCTGGCGCACCATGCATACGGGCTTACCTAACGCACCCGTAAAGGGTGCGTTGGGTAAGCCCGTATGCATATGGTAGAGGGCAACGCCCTGATTAACAGATTGAAGATTGCCTGAAAAAGAACTGTGCACTTACCTCACTTATTTACTTATCACTACTCACTACTCACCACTCACCATTCACTCCCCCACCGTCTCCGCCGGCGCCAGCAGCGCGTCGGACGAGGCGGCCAGGTAGTTGGGGATGTTTTGAAAGAAGATCGTGCCCAGCCGGAAGCGGGTGAAAGACCAGGCCTTCCCATCCATGCCCGTAGGCACGTCGCAGGTGATGTAGGTGTCGCGATCGTTGACCGTTTTCACCACTTTCCCGTCCGAACCGCGGATATCATGCGCCTGGCCGCTCCAGTAGTATTGGAACTGCCGCGTGCCCTTCGGCACATAGAAATACATGCGCCCGAGGCCGACTTGCATCGGCGTATTGTCGGTTAGCGGCGCCAGCACGGCCGGGCGGCCCGCGGGCACATCGAACTGCCAGCCGGACCCGTGGTCATCCACTGCCAACCAGTAGACTCCCGCCGGCACCGCGATCTTCAACGGATGAACGGCGCCGTCCAGCGGCAGGCGGTCCGTTGCGATCACCTTGCCCGCGCTGTCGGTGAGGGTGTAGGCGGCATCGGGCTTATTGCGGCGCTGCGGCATGGTGCCGATGGTGATGGTGCATTCCAGCGGCTCGCCCTGCCGGCTGTAGAGGGCAAAACAGGCGCCGCGCAGGAACTGCAGCGACAGGGCGGCCGGGGTATCCGTAGTGATCCCCACCGGAACCAGGCGCGCAGAGAAATCGGCTTGCAGCATCTTCTGCGGTTGGAAATATACCAGGTCCTCGCGGAAGACCCGCGCCGTCTCCTCCGGCGTGACGGCAGTTTCCACCTCCCAGGGCTTCGGAACCTTCGGAGCGTTCCACTCCGGCTTATCGTATTCCCGCGACATCTCCCGGCCCCACGCGCGCACGGCGTTCCAATGATTCATGTAGGTGAAGCGCGTGCGGTAGGCCTGGGTCATCCCCGCCACGCCCAGCGCCAGCTTCGTCTCGATATCGGCGGTATGATCGTAATCCCAGCGCAGGCGCACGTAATGCAGGTACTGCTGGATCTGCGTGAGGCGGGCCAGCACGTCCGGGTGGTCCTTCGCCAGCGCCGCCGCCTCCTCCACGTCGCGGAAGGCCAGCCCCAGCAGGTGCGCGCTCTCCAGCGGGTGGTTGCCCGGGTCGAGCCGCTCGTAATACCGCCGCATGGCCGGCGCGGCGGGGCCGAAGGCTTTGTCGTAAAAGTCTTGCAGCAGCGCGTCCACATCCGCATGCGGGTCCCACATCAGGCGGTTGGCGATGTAGTAGCCGCGGCCATACAGACCCCAGTTGTTCCCCGCCTGGCAGTCCAGCCCGTCGGCGCCGGCCCGCGCTGCGGCGGGGATCATCGCGCGCAGGTAAGACAGGTCGGCGCCGTGCATGCCCGGCGGCATGTCGTGGTCGCCCGTCCAGTAGGACATATACAGGTACACGCCCAGCCGGTGCGTCTTCTTCGACCAGGAATCGAGCAATTCGTCGAAGGTATGCGGCCCGCGGTTAAAGCCGGCGGTGAGCGTCACGCTGACGTTGGGCTCCAGCGGGAAGTCCGGCGGCTCGCTGTGGTCGCTGTAAGCCAGCATGCCCACCATTTTGCCGGGGAAGGCTTTCGCCACCGCGCGGGCGGCTTCATTGGCCATGCCGAAGACGCGGTCCGGCACGGAACCGAGCTTTTGGCACCCGGCGCACTCGCACTGCTCGGCATTGTCGCTCGTCTCCAGCGAAACCATGTCGCGGTCGGGAAACTTGCGGCACAGGTCGAGCGCCCAGTCGATGATCATCTTCCGCACCGCCGGATTGCTCACGCAGAGCTGCACCCCCTGGCGCTTCCCCTCCACCAGCGCCAGGTATTCGGGGTGCGCGGCGATCAGGTCTTTATTGGCGGCGATGATGGCCTGCCAGGCGTGCGCGTTCTGCAGCGTAAAGGAGCCGGCCAGCCGGTTGTGCCGCATCCACGCCTCGGTGTCGAGCTGCGGGCGCTTCTCCGTGTCGGCGAAATAGCCGTAGCCGTACCAGATGCGGCGCGCGAGGAAGGCGGGGCGCTCGTCATCATTGAGGCTGACGCTCGCGTCGGGGAGGGAGGGGATCACCTCCCACGCCTTCGCGGGGAAGAACCAGCGGCAGCCCAGCGCATCGAGCAGGCGGAAGGCGGCGTGCGACACGCCCGTGTCGGTGGCGCCGATGAGGCGCACGCGCCCGGGCTCGGTGCGGATGGCGTAGGCCTCAAGGCCGTCGTAGGTGTCGCGGATTGCCAGCGGCTCCTTCAGCGCCGGGTCGGGAAACTGCGCCGGCGTGCCCAGCACGATACCCCGCGTCCCGTCGCCGGTCTCCACGGTGAAGGCCGCCCCGGTGATGCGCTGTAAATAGCCGGCCAGTTCCTCCGCAACCGCCCGCACCGCCGGCGACGCGTCCGCCGCAATGACCACCGGCAACAGCGCCCGCCCGCCGCGGGCAAGCTGCACCATTTCAGCCGCCCGCGCCGCCGTCAGGCCGCACAGCAACAGACAACACAGCGCCAGGCTAATACGAGTCATCGCCGCAGACTCCTCCCGAGATATGGCATGGCGGAACGATAACACGGCGGCCGGCAGGATGGCAATGGGTTTTCCACAGGGTTGTACCCAGTTGAGTCGAATCGACTCAACTGTTGCCCCCGAGGAGAAATGAAAAATGGCGAACCTTTTAGTCTTTTTTTGCCTCTAACTACGTAGAGCCATCTCACGATCAGGAGCCGCTTTGAGGGAAGAGCTTGTCAATAATAGACTGGCTGGAGAGGGAATAACCGACGCCATACTGGTGCGCCGCGTCCTTACCGGCGAGCGGGCGGCCTTCGATGCGCTGGTTACCCGCCATCGCGGGACAGTGCTGCAGCAGGCGTATGTGTTCCTGCGGAACTGGGAGGACGCGGAGGATGCCGCCCAGCAGGCCTTCCTGCAGGCGTTCACACGGCTGCAGGACCTGCGGGAAGGCAGTAAGTTCCGCGGCTGGCTGCTGGCCATCACACGTCATTGCGCACTGCACCTGCAGCGGCAGGCGGTGGATGTCGAGCTGACGGATGCCTTGCCGGCCCCCCGCCTCGACGATATCCTGGTCGAGTATATCCGCGCCAGCCTGGAAGAATTGTCGGCGCGTAACCGGTCGGTGCTCGTCTGGCATTACCTGGACGGCCTGTCGGTCCGCGAGATCGCCGGACGGCTGGGCATCCCGGAGGGGTCGGTCAAACGCATCCTTCACAACTCACGCAACAGCCTGCGTGCACTTTTCGGCCTCCCGATACGGAAAGGAGCGATATCTACCATGACGACGGAATCCACGTCTCCAGGACGTAATCTGCTGTGGTGGGTGAATGGTCGGCCGCCACATGACACCCCGCTGGATTCGCTGCTCGGGCAAACGGTCATCCTCACTGTGAATAAGAAGGCGATGAACATTGAGCAGATCGCCAAACGGGTCCAGGCACATCCGCAATTCGTGCAGGATGCCATCAACGGCTTGCTGCGCGAAGAGCTGTTGACCAAAACCTCCTCCGGGCGGTATCGGACGAACTTCCTGGCCCTGGATGCAGCAGACCGGCGGGATATTAATGCCCGGATCAAACAGGTTGGAACGCAGGTTGCGGAGATCATCATCAAGCGACTGCCGAAGCTGGAAGCCGCCTGGAATCGCACGGAGTGGCCCCCGCAGGGCTACCGCTGGGCGGTGGGGAGCTGGATCACAATCGGCCTGTTCGTTAGAAAAGCGCTCGAGCGCCACGCCACGCCGCTGCTGCCTCCCTCGCCGCCACAGCCGCTGCGACCCGGCGGCTTTCATTACTGGATCGGCGGCCACGAAGAAGCCCCCGACCTGGCGAAACCATACGTCACCGGCTTCCATATCTGGCCGCCTGAGCCGGACATGCTGGCGTATGGATACTTCATCTACTACGCCTCGAACCGCCCGCGCATCATGCTTTCGTCGGAGCGCGGCCGCGCATTGACGGCGGTGTATCGCGGCGTGAGCGAGCCAGAGGCGATCGCTCACGACTACGGCCTGCTGGTGGGGCAGGCGCGCGAGGTATTGGCCAGCCTGATCGAAAGCCGCCTGATCAAGCGGCAGGGAGAGGCATTGGCGTTGAATTTCCCGGTCATCACGCCACGCGAGGAGGAGATCCTGCTCCCGGTGCTCGATGACGTCACTGCCCCTATCGGCCGCGAGATGATCGGTCTCGCGGCCGTCGAGCTGGCCGACGGTTTGGCTGGCACCGGTTACGGGCATCTCAAGGCCCAGTTCCCGATCTGGGCGGGATGGTTCCGCCTCGAAATTGAAAGCCTGGTCATCCGCGAGATCATTGAGCGCGGCGTGCTGCCGCCGATGCCCGATCCCGTGCCGGTCGAGTTCGCGATGATCGGGTGGCTCAATCCGTCGCGACTGCTGTGATCTTTCATACACATACTCGAAGTCCGACCAATCGGATGATCGGTCGGACTTTGAGCACGAGCATGAAATGTTATCGTAGCTGAGAGTATAGCGCGTCCGCCATGCGGTAATACCCCAGAGGGCGGCGCGGCTGGTCAGGTTGCGCTCGTGTGGGCCGGGCAGCAGCCACGCATTGCCGTAGCTGCGGTCCACCACCAGCACGATGGGCGTAGCCCATAGCAACGATATGGGAGCCGACTCTTAATGGCTTACGGCGCCACCCTCGTCTCCGCCTCCCCTGCCGTGCCCTGGTAATGGAGGGTATACGTGCGCGCGTCTGTCGTGAGGAAGAGCAGCCAGCCTGCGGTGGTGCCGTTCGGCGGCAGGTCGGCGCCGTCGAAGTAACGAGAGAGGATGTAGGTGTCATTCTCGTGCGGAACGGCCGCCCCGCGGCCCGCGGAGAGGGTGAATTCGTGCGGGTTGACGTAGACATCCTCCCACGAACGGTTCTTCACCGCCACCCACAGCTTCACATAGCGGTAATTCCCCCGCGCCTGGCGCGTGGTGATGTCGTTCAGCTCCAATCGCGCGGTCACCTGCGCCTTCACCACCGCGATGCCCACCGGCTGCCCATCGTAACGCGTCGCGGGGCCGGGAACCGGCGCCGGCGTCGCAGCGGCGGGCAGCGGCGCATTCCCCAGGGCGGCCCGCGCGCGGTCGAGCTTTGGCTTCACCGCCGGCAGCAGGCCGGGGTTGTAGCGGATGGCCTCTTTATACGTCGTGTAGGCCACCGGCCACTGTTCATGCGTCAGATACCAGTCGCCCTGCCCGACGCGCTGTTGGGCGATCCGGCGATTCTCCCGTTGCTTGCGGTCGATCGCCTGCTGCAGCTTCACAGCGCCCTCCGCGCTTGCCGGGTCGCATTTCAACGCGCTGGTGAAATACTGCACCGCCTGCGGGTAGCGCGCGTCCGCCAGTGCCCGCTTGCCAAGCTGCATGTTGAGCTGATAGGACGCATCATCATACAGCGCCGGGCAATCCCGAAATTGCCCCAGCCGCGCGAAGGCCGCCGCCGCGTCCTCGTATCGCCGGTCGTGCAGCAGCGTCCGCCCCTGCCAGTATCGCTGGTCGGCATAATCCTGCTGCGCCCAATACCCCACCCCGCCCAGCAGCACCGCGGCGATGACCCCGGCACAGCAGAGGAGGAGAAACCGTTCCCACACATGCATCTCGCTGCCCCCGCCCCTATGGTAGCGTTCCGCCGTCCCCCATGGGGTCGGGCATGTGCGGGAGATGTCACGCCCATGTCGTAATTCGAGACAAGCGGGAGTTCCGTAGCCGCATCCCTTTACGGGTGCGTCGGTCTTGCACGCGGCCGGGGTGAAAGGCCGACCGCACCCGTAAAGGGATGCGGCTACGAGTTCGACGCACGGGGGAACCCGGTATACGGCGATTGTTACTGAAATGATACCTGATGATTCCCCTGCTGTCCGGCAGGAAAAGCTGCCGCCCATCCCGTATCTATATCGGCGGTCCCACCGTGGACGCAGATCGATGACAGATTGGAGACCCCATGCTTACTCCCGAATGGCGCGGCCGCGTCGAGCACTGGCGCGATGCCCTGCAGCGGCTTGTCTATATCAAACTGGGCGAGGTGCCCCTGGAGGGTTTCGTCACCTGCGAACAGCTCTCGGCGGAGGAAGCGGCGGCGCGCGCGTTTCACCCCATGCCGCCCGGCACGCCGTGGGGCGCGAAGTGGGAATACGCCTGGTTCCGCGGCAGCGTGACGCTGCCGGACGAAGCGGCGGGGCAGTGGATCGCGCTGGTCTCCGGCACGCCGGGGAGGAATTGGGCGACCGATCCCGGCGGCGAAGGCCGCTACATCATCAACGGGCGGGACGCCGGCGGCCGTGATTGGGCACGCCCCTTTCACCTGCTGACGATGGATGGCACTACGGGTGAGCGATTCGACATCCTGGTCGAAGCCTATGCCGGCCACGGCGCGATGAACGGCGGCGGCGGCCCCAGCGTGGAAGGCGAGGAGACAGTACCCGAGCCGCCCGCGACGCAGCAGATCGTGCCCCCCACCACCTTCGGCCTGTGGCAGGAAGAGGTGTTTCAGGCATGGATCGACCTGACGGCGCTGTTCGATCTGCGCGAGCATCTGGACGGAGAGAGCCTGCGCGTGCAGGAGATCGACGCCGGCCTGCGCGACTTCACGCTGATCGCCGACCTCGAGCTGCCGCGGGCGGAGATGCTGGCGACCGTCACACAGGCGCGCGAACGGCTGCAGCCGCTGCTGGCCCGCGTCAACGGTCCCACCACGCCCACCCTCTACTGCTTCGGTCACTCGCACATCGACGTGGCCTGGCTGTGGCCGCTGCGCGAGACGGAGGCGAAGTGCGCCCGCACCTTCTCCAGCCAGCTCGCACTGATGGAGATGTATCCGGAATTCAAGTTCCTGCAGAGTCAGGCGCACCTCTACCGCATGACACAGCGCCTGTATCCAGAGCTGTATGCCCGCATCAAGGAAGCGGCGCAGCGCGGGCAATGGATCGTCGAAGGCGGCATGTGGGTCGAGGCGGACACCAATGTCACCGGCGGCGAGAGCCTGATCCGCCAGTTCCTGCACGGCAAGCGCTTCTTCCGCGAGGAGTTCGGCGTCGAGAACGAGCTGATGTGGCTGCCCGACGTGTTCGGCTACTCCGGCGCGTTGCCGCAGATCATGGCCGGCTGCGGCATCAAATATTTCTCCACGCAGAAGATCTTCTGGATCTACAACGGCGGCGACCCCTTCCCCTACCACACCTTCTGGTGGGAAGGCATCGACGGCACGCGCGTGCTGAGCCACATCCACAATGATTACAATTCGGAGACCGATCCGGCCACCCTCATCGAGCGCTGGCGTTCCCGCGTGCAGAAGGACGGCCTCGATGCGCGGATGGTGCCCTTCGGGTATGGCGACGGCGGCGGCGGCCCCACCCGCCGGCACCTGGAGTACCTGCGCCGGCAGCAGGACCTGGAAGGCGCGCCGAAGTGCATCTCCGCCGGCCCGGTGGAATACATGCGCCATGATGAGGAGAAAGCCTACCCCTGGCCGACCTACGTGGGCGAGCTGTATTTCCAGTGCCACCGCGGAACCTACACCACGCAGGCGAAGACCAAGCGCGGCAATCGCAAGAGCGAGCTGGCGCTGCGCGCGGCGGAGATGTGGGGCGCGGCGGCGCAGGCCCGCGCGGCCTATGCCTACCCGCTGGCGGAGATGGATGAGGCATGGAAGGGCGTTTTACTCAACCAGTTCCACGACATCATCCCCGGCTCGTCCATCCATCGCGTCTACGAGGAGGCGGAGGCGTTCTACGCGCAGGTGATCGCCACGGCGGAGAAGAACGCGGCGGCCGCGGCGAAGGCGCTGCTGCGCGAGGACCCGCACGCCCTGACGGTGTTCAACTCGCTGTCCTGGGACCGCACGGCGCTGGTGCCGCTGCCCGCCGGCTTCGACGCCGGAAACATCACCGTCCAGCAGATCGACGGCACGACCTGCGCGGAGGCGCAACTGCCCGCGTGCGGCTGGGTGACGCTGGCCGGCGCGCAGACCGCCCCCGCGGTGAATACACTGGCTGCTTCCCCGACTGCACTCGAGAATGAATGCCTCAAACTCATGCTGAACGAGAAGGGTGAGATCACCAGCCTGATCGACAAGGCGACGGGCCGCGAATTGGCTGCCGCGCCTCTCAACAGCCTGCGGCTCTACAAGGATGTGCCGCACTATTGCGATGCCTGGGATATCGAATCAGTTTACAAGCAGTCGCCGGTGGAGCTGCCGGAGCCGGCGACCATCGAGGTGCTGGGCGTCGGCCCGCTGGCGGCGGTGCTGAAGGTGACGCGGAAGATCCACGACTCGACATTCGAGCAGGAGATCCGGCTGCGCCGCGGCAGCCGCACGGTGGAGTTCCACACGCGGGTGGACTGGCACGAGCGGCACAAGCTGTTGAAGGTCAACTTCCCCACCGTCGTGCAGGCGAACGAGGCGATCCACGAAATCCAGTTCGGCCACCTGCGCCGGCCCAATCACGCCTCGCGTCTCTTCGACGCCGACCGCTTCGAAGTGGCCAACCAGAAATGGTCCGCGTTGGCGGAGGAGAACCGCGGCGTGGCCGTGCTCAACGATTGCAAATACGGCCTGAACGTGGTGGGCGGCAGCATCAACCTGACGCTGCTCCGCTCGCCGCTGGCGCCGGACATGACCGCCGACCAGGGTCTGCAGGAATTCTCCTACGCCTTCCATATCTGGAATGGCTCCTTCTTCGACAGCGACCTGATCCGCGCCGCGTATGAGCTGAATGTGCCCGCGCTGGCGATTCCCGGCATGGCCGGCGAAGGCTGGCTCGTCCGCACCGACGCGCCCAACATCATCGTGGAAACCGTCAAACCCGCCGAGGACGGCAGCGGCGATATCATCGTCCGCCTGTACGAAGCCAAGCGCGCCGCCACCCGCTGCGCGCTCTCGACGTCGCTCTCGCCCACAAAAGTACTGACGACAAATATGCTGGAGGAAGGCGGCGAGCCGGTGCCCTTCGCGAACGGCAGCATGGAACTGGACTTCCGGCCATTCGAGATCAAGACGCTGAGGTTGGTGTTGTAATTTTGGACTGCGGCGGGTTGACGCCGCTTTCATATTACGGAAGGCTACCGCTATAGCTATATCGTGATGCTATAGCGGTAGCCTTCCGTAATATGAAAGCGGCGTCAACCCGCCGCAGTCCAAAAGGGCTGTGTTATAATACAGGCAATAATGGAGGAAATGCCGATGCAAACTCGTCTTTGCCAATTGATCGTCCTGATCGTTGTCTTTATCCTGCTGGCTGCCGGAAGCTTGGCAGCGGAAAAACCGCAGCCGATCGCCAACGAAACGCTGGTCCCCAAACGCGGCACAAATAGCTGCCTGATCGACCCGCGTTTCCGCATCAACCTGGACGGCATCCTCGGCTGCGTGGTGGACCTGACCACCGCTCTGCCGGCAGAAACGGCGAATCCGAAGGATCCGAACGTCGAGCCGCTGGTCAGTTTCCGTCGAGGGGACGCCCGCGTCACCAAAACGGCGACGGAAGAGGTGCTCTACCATTCGCTGCTCTCCCGCGAGCAGACCACCTCCGTCAGTTTCCTCGAAGCGCTCACCACCAGCATGGGGAAGAAGGACCAGATCGAGGTGACCACCACCGAGCGCCCGTCGGTCAGCATCGCCTATTGCGACATCGACACCCGCCGCATCGTGGAAACCTTCAAAAAGCTGCCTGCCGAAAAGCAGGCAAAGCTGGGCGTCATCATCGGCCTCACCCCCTGCGTCATCTCGACGGCGATTTACACCGAGAAGCCCACCAGCGTCAGCGGCAACTACTTCGGGGTGAAGGTCGGCAAAAGCTGGCTGTATAAAGCCTCAGAAGACCGCAGCGACTTCTACGTCATCGCCGTCTACGCCCCCATATCGCTGCTGATGTCGCTGGCCGATACGAAAGCCGATCCGGACTCCATCGACATCAACATGCTCCTCAACGAGGCTCCTGACGACAACCAGGTGAAAATACTGCAAGTTCCCGCGACCGCCAATAAGTACGATCCCACGCCCAGGGAACTGTGGCAGGGGGATGGTGGTAGTGATAAGTGATAAGTAAGTTGTGAGTAATTTTAGTGGGTCGTCCCGATGAACCTTGGATTGATGAGTATGCGTCCAGTCCGGTGGTTGAGTAGGCAGGGGAGCTTTTTCGGTTCTTTCCGCAGCTCACGCGCCGTATCGAAACCACCTCTGCGGCGGTACTCCGCCGCACGGTTATCGCGCCCGTTTCCGCGAGGTTTACCTATGACCGCGGTGGTTTCGATACGGCGCGAGAGCTGTGGAAAGAACCGAAAATCTCACTTGCCTACTCAACCACCGGGTTTAGCGCATTGTAATCAATGCAAGATACATCGTGACGGACCGCAACAACTACTTACTTATCACTTATTACTAATCACCAATCACGCTCCCTCTTGCGAGAACCGCCTTCCCGCCGTAGTATAAACCCGAGGAGGCTCTCCATGACCCACCGCGAGCGCGTAGCGACGGCGTTGAACCGCGAGGCGCCGGATCGCTGCCCCATGCAGATCAGCTTCACCCCCGAATTTGCCGACCGGCTGCGCGATGCGCTGGCGGTGCAGGGGATCAAGGCGCACAACCCGCACGGGGGAGGCAACACCTACGCCCTCGAGCGCGCGCTGGACGAGGATATGCTGCTCAGCAGCGTGTGCTGGGCGAACGCGTATTACGGCGAGATCGGCGACTATACCGATGAATGGGGCGTGGGCTGGCATTCCGTGCCGTATGAGACGCGCTTCGGCAGCGGACGCTACACGGAGATCGTGCGGCACCCGCTGGCCGACGACGACGCCGTCAGCCGCTACCAGGCGCCCGACCCGACTCGCGACAGCCTCTACGACGACGCGGCGGCAATGATCCGTGCGTATGCGGACGAATACTGGATCGTCGGCGCGGTGCCCACCACGATTTTTGAGACGGCGTGGGCCTTGCGCGGTCTGTCGCAATTGCTGATGGATTTCCTGACCAACCCCGACCTGGCGCATGCCGTCCTCGATATTCCCTTCCACTACCACAAAGCCGCCGCCGAACGCCTGACCTGCATGGGCGCGGACATGATCTGGCTGGGCGACGATGTGGGCACCCAGCGCGGCATGCTGATGGACCCCGCGCAGTGGCGGACCTTTTTGAAGCCCCGGTTGGCCGCCATCATCGCCGGCGTGAAGGCGATCAACCCGGCGGTGAAGGTCGCCTACCACACCGACGGCGACGCCTTCGCGATCGTGCCCGAGTTGATCGAGATCGGCGTGGACGTGTTGAATCCCATCCAGCCCGCCTGCATGGACCCGGCGGAAGTCAAGCGCCGCTTCGGGGATAAATTGTGCTTCTGGGGGTCGATCGACGAGCAGCACACCCTCCCCTTCGGCACCCAGGCGGACGTAGCGAACGAAGTGAAACAGCGCCTGGCGACCATCGGCAAAGGTGGCGGCCTCATCCTCGGCCCTACCCACCACGTGCAGCTCGATACGCCGATGGAGAACTTCTTCGCGATGGTGGAGACGATTCGGGAGACGAAGTATTGATCCCTGGGAGCGCCGGCTTCCCAGCCGGCTGATTACGTGCCCGCTGCTGGATAACAATGCCTGTCGAGCGCCGGTCTCGACCAGCAGGATAGCATTCGCACTGTGCAAAGGATGTTGATATGGAATCAGAATCACCGCACGATGGAGCAGTGTGCCTTCGTCCAATGACCGATACCGAGCGGGGAGAGGTGGCGGAATGGATTCGCGACCTTGGCTATAGCTGGGGCGATAGCGGCCGTCTCGGGAGTTTCTTCGTCTTTTGCATCCTCGTGGGTTTATTAGCGGGCGGGGTGGCCGGCTTCCTACTCGGCGGCACTGTCGGGTTGGCGCTGGATATCCTGAATCTGCGGCAACCCGCCTGGTTGGGCGCGCACATCGGCATGGTCGCCGGCGGGCTGACGGTCATCGCCTGGCTCATTCACGGCCTCTACCCGGGGTCGAAGTTGATGCTGACCCGGGATCTCCCGCAGCGGGCGGTCTTACGGGAAAAGTTGAAGAACAGTCTTGTGGAAGAACGCCACTACACCATCTACGCCGCCGTGCGGATCAACGAGGAGCACTCCGAGCCGGTAGACATTACTTTCTCCGGTTACATCTTGCAGGTGGGCGAGAACCTGCTGCTCTCCCTGACCGATTTCGCGCAAGGAGAAGAATTCGAAAGGAAACCCGACACCCCCTTCCCCGGTCGCGAAATCACGCTGGTGTATCTCCCCGGTGAGCCCCGCATCCTCGGCTGGTCCTGGTCCGGCGATCCCGTTCCCCTCTCCCGCGTGAAGCGGCTCGATCCGGAGAAGGAACGGTCGCTGGAGGATTTCAAGTTCATGGAAGGGAGGATCGAGGAGCTGGATAAGATCCTGCTGGATGTATAAACCTGGGCTCGCAGGCGTCCCGCGCCTGCCCGATAGGTAAGCCGACCGCAAGAGGCAGGCGCGGGACGCCTGCGAGCCCAGGGATCACCCCTCCCGCAGCCACCGCACCTGTTCCGCCGTCAGCGTGAGCTGCACCGCCGCTATCGCTTCCGTCAGGTGCGCCATATTCGCCGTGCCAAGGATGGGAATGGTGATGAAAGGCTGGTTGGACAGGTAGGCAATGGCGACCTGGTGCGGGGTGCAACCCAGCTTGGTGGCCAGTTGGCGGGCGCGCTCGCGGCGGACCTGACTGACGGGGTTGTCGAACTGGCCGATCGCGCCTGCCCCGGTGCTGCCGGCGAAGTAGCCGCAGGCGGTGGAGGAGTAGGCGATGGCGGGCAGGCCGGTTTGCGTATGCCAGGCGATGTCCGCATCGGTCAGGGAGCGCATGGTCGGATCCTCGCCCGGTTCGGGGTTGAATTTGGCCAGGCTGAACTGCGGCTGCGAGGCGGCGAAACCCTGCAGCCCGTGCGCGGCGGCATAGGCGTTAGCGGCAGCGATGCGCTGGACGGGCCAGTTACTGCAGCCCAGGTAGCGGATCTTCCCGCGACCAATCGCCGCGTTCAGCATGTCGATGATCTCCCCCACCGGCACGCGTGCGTCGTCACGGTGCAGGTAGTAAAGGTCCACCTGATCCATCCCCAGCCGCTGCAGGCTGCCGTCCAGGTCGCGGCCCACCACCTCCGGCGACAGGTAATGCTCGCGGCCCACGTAGACCGGCGGGATATCCGGATGCCCGCCCTTGGTGGCGATCACCACCCGGTCGCGCGCGTCGAAGCGCCGCACCATCTCGCCCAGCGTCCGCTCGCTCACCCCGTCGCCGCCCTCCAGCCAGCAGCAGTAGCAGTGCGCGGTGTCGAAGAAGTTGCCGCCGGCCTCCAGGAAGGCGTTGAAGAGCCGGTCGCCCTCTTCGCCGGCCACCGTCATGCCGAACGGCACTGCGCCGTAGCAGAGGGCGGAGACCTGCAGGTCGGTGCCGGGCAGGCGATGGGTGGGCAGGGTCAGGTTGTTGGTGGTCATGGTGGGAGAATTCGATATGTAAGAGTGGTTTCCTGCCAGGTTATCGATCGAGAGTTGTTCGTAGTCAGCTACGCAGCGGAGCGAAGTAGCGTTCGTTTATAGGGAAGCTTACCTGTCAACGAACGCTACTTCGCTCCGCTGCGTAGCTGACTACGAACAACTCTCGATCGATAACCTGGGAAAGGACGAAAGGAAATCTACTCTCCAGGCCGAATCCTTCCCTGGGTATTGACTGGAGGTTCCATTATGACCACAGCGGTTCAGGTGCGGGAGATCGGCGTGCCGGTGAAGTCGGCGTCGAATGTCAAATTGTTTGTCGGGGAGCATGCGGACGGCACGCCGGCGCTGTATGCGACCATGGCGCAGGTGGGGGCGCCGTTCTTCGTGATCGATATCGATCTGCAGACGGGACACTGCACGAAATTCCTCGCCGATCTGGAGCACGCGATGGAGGCGGTGTCCGCCTTCTGGAGCGACCGGCTGAAGGTATTATATGCGGGCACGTGTTATACCGGCCACCTGCACCGCTTTAACCCGCGGAACGGCCATGTAGAGGACCTGGGACCCATCAACCCGGCGAAGCACGAGCTGGCGTGCTTCCCCTGCAGCATGGATGAGCACCCGGACGGCTCGCTCTACATCGGCAGCTACAATGGTTGCGACCTGACCCGCTTCGATCCGGCGACCGGCGCATTTACCCGCTTTGGCCGCATGGACGAGACCGACATGTACCTGTATGTGCAGTGTGGGTCCGACGGCACGGTGGCGGCGCTGGTGCAGATGATGCACCCGCACGTGGTGGCCTTCGACCCCGCCACCGGCGCGCACCGCACGGTCGGCCCGGTCGCCGACAAGCAGGCGGGCACCGGCTCGGTGCAGTTGCTCAAGGGCGTTGACGGCCTGCTATACATCAAGAGCCATGAAGGCGACTTCCGCGTCTCCGGCCTGCAGGCGATCCCGGTGGAGGCGGCGCCGGCGCCGATGCCGGCGAAAGCGCTGCCCGACGGCACCAACTTCCGCTGGCTGGATGCCGAAATTTTCGAGCATCGGCAGCTCGAGCTGACCGCGGCCGGCGGCGCGACACGCGTGCTGCGCCTGGACTGGGAGGGCGACGGCACCGACCTGATGTTCTGCCACACCGGCCCCGATGGCCTGGTGTATGGCTCCAGCATGCTGCCCGAGCATCTGTTCCGCTACAACCCGGCTACCGGCGCGATGAGCGACTTCGGCGCCTGCAGCACCTCCGGCGGCGAAGCCTACACCATGGGCAACCTGGACGGCAAGCTCTACATCGCCAGCTACCCGAAGGCGATGCTCTCGATTTACGACCCGGCGAAGCCGTATCGTTTCGGCGCCGACGAAGAAGCCAACCCGCGCGAGGTGGGCCGGCCCGACCAGGTGGCCTACCGCCCGCGCGGGATGGCCGCCGGCCCGGCGGGCAAAGTGTGGATCGCCTCGCAGCCCGATTACGGCACCTGGGGCGGCACGTTGGCGTGGTACGACCCGGAGACGAATACATTCGGCAGCCATCGCAACATCATCCCCGAGTGCAGTTGCCAATCGATGACGTATCTTCCGGAGGAGAACCTGCTGCTCGTCGGCTGCGCCATCGAGGGTGGCAGCGGCACGACAACGAGGGCGGAAAAGGCGGGCTTAGTGCGGTGGAATGCCGATTCGGACACCGAGGCCTGGCAGGGCGGCTTCGGCGTGGGAATCAACTCGGTGGAGGACGTTTGCGCGGCGGGCAACGGCCTGGCCTACGCGGTGATCATCCTCAACGGCGAGAGCGAGCGGCCCGGTCTATATCTCCTCGACCTGCGAAAGAAAGAGATCGTCGGAACGCATTCCCTGACCGATCCCCCGCACGGCTGGGCGGTATGGGGCACGCAGACGATGTTCATTCACCGCGGCTGGCTGTATGGCGCCACCATGCGCACCGTCTATCGTGCCCCCCTCGGCACCGTGGACGTGGAGGTTTATTGGAATCCCGGCGAAGGCGAGAGCTCCTTCGGCGGCGGCGCGCTGATCGGCGACACCTGGTATTTCCCGACGAAGCACCGGCTGCGGGCGCTGGAGCTGCCGGGCGAGTAATCCCTGGGACCGCCCCGATCTATCGGGGTCCCGCGCCTGCTCTTTATATGCTAGGCTTTCCTATCTGGGCAGGCGCGGGACGCCTGCGGTCCCAGGGATTATCCGGCATGCTTTTCAATAACTTCGATCACCTCGCCCAGCGTCCCCCGGTACGCCGGCTCCGGCGCATCCGGCAGCCGTTTGCGCGTGTTTACCCCGGGCACCAGGTAGGTCAGGCAGCCGAGATTGCCGGCGGCCATGTCCCATTCTTCGTCGCCCACCATCAGGCATTCCTCCGGTGCGTAGCCCAGGTACTCGGCGATCTGGCGGAAATAGGTAAGGTTGGGCTTGCAGGTGCGGCTGTTTTCATAGGTGGTGATCAGGCGGTAGGGGAAATCGGCGGCGCCCGACCACTCCAGGCGCTGGCGGATGGCGGTGTCGGGGAAGAGCGGATTGGTGGCCACCACCACGTCCAGCCCCAGCTCGATGGCACGCCCTACCACGCGGGACGCCTCCGGGCGGCGCACGGTATACTCCCGCAGCCCGGGGAATGCCCGAGTGTAAAAATCCATGAACAACGGCTCCATCTCCGCGCGCGGATGGCCGATCAGCGGGTAAAAGGTTTCGGCAAAGACCGTCTCATTCGTGCGCGCGCCGTCGTTTTTCAGCATGGCGCCGGTCGCCGCGTGCAGATGGGTCAAGAATTCGTCGGGCGGAATCAAATGCCCCACCCACTCCGCCAGCCGGCGGAAGTAGGTATCGAAGAAGACGGACACATTGTTTTCAAGCAGCGTGCCGTCGAGATCGAAGAGGACGGCGCGAATTTTCCGGTTCATATACACCCCTGGCATTCGTAGGCCGCAAAGGCCTCCGTATCCTACCACACAACGGGCGGCATGGACAGCCCGGCAGCCGTCTGCCCGCCACTGGTCATACTCGCGCGCGGCGTGGTATGCTGAGGATGATGGAAGATGACACTATGAACTGCCTGCGCACGTTGCCTGACAACCTCGAGCCGCCGCCGCCGACCGATCCCGGTTTACCGGTGCGACCGCGCGCGTCCCGCGGCCTGCATACCTTTGCCGTGGTCATCAGCGCGCTGATGCTGCTCTTCGATGGCTTCATGGCGATGGGGATCGTCAGCACCGTGGCGAGCATGCTGCAGCTCCGCGCCAACCCGGAGGCGCTGCTCAAAACGATGCCGACCGGCCCGTTCTACCCGCCGTTGCCGTGGCTCCGCGAATATGCCTTCCCGCTGGCGGGCTGGGTGCTGATCGGGCAGTTCGGCTCGCTGCTGCTGGTGCTGGGCATCTTCGGCTTCCTGCAGCGCCGGCGCTGGTGCGTGCACCCGCTCGTGCTGGGCTTCGGCATCCACTTCGTGAACCTGATCGTGTTGAGCGTTGCATTCGGACCGATGATGAGCTCGCTGTCGGCGGTGACCCACAGAGTGATATCCCCGGCAGAGAATACCGCCGGCTGGGTAGTGGCCGCGCTCTTCCTGTGGGCCCTGTTCGGTCTTTTCCGCGGCCTCCCCGCCCTCATCCTTCGCGCCTCCGCCAACGCGCGGTGGGAGGAAGAGTTTCGGTGAAGTGGTAATAGTGATATGTAATAAGTTAGTAGTGAGTGGTAAGGAGTAAGTGGTGAGTCGTAGGTAGTGCCCGGTCCGGTGGTCGAGTAGGCAAGGAAGCTTATTCGAAAAACCCTCAGAGCTTCCGTGCCGTATCGAGACCACCGCGGGTATAGGAAAGCCTTGTGGAAATGAGCGTTATGGGTGTGCGGCGGAGTACCGCCGCAAGCGATGCGGCGGAGTACCGCCGCAAGAGATGCGGCGGAGTACCGCCGCAAGAGATGCGGCGGAGTACCGCCGCAGAGGTGGTCTCGATACGGCACGGAAGCTGTGTAGGTTTTCCGAAAAAGCTCTCCTGCCTACTCGACCACCGGACCGGCACTACTCACTCTTACTACTCACTCCTTATCACTTATTACTTATCACTATTAACAAACGGGGAGGTCCACACCCATGGGCCTGAAAATCGGCATCTGCGGCACCGGCGCCTTTGCGCCCAGTTTTATTCCGCTCATCAAACACCACCCGCTGGTGGAGAAGGTCGTACTTTGCGATCTGGATGCGGCGAAATTGCGGCGGGCGTCGGAGGAGTTTGATATCTCCGCCACCTGCCCGTCGCTGGACCTGCTGGTGCAGGAGGATCTGGACGCCATCGCCCTCTTCACCCAGAACGACCGGCATGCGCCGCAGGCGGTGCAGGCCTTGCGCGCGGGGAAGCACGTGTATTCCGCGGTGCCGTCGGCCATCAGCGTGCCGGAGATTACCGCGCTGGTGCGCGCGGTGGAGGAGACCGGGCAGATATATATGATCGGCGAGACGAGTTATTACTATCCGTGCGCCGTCTACTGCCGTGAGCGCTTCCGCAAAGGCGACTTCGGCTACATCGTCTACGGCGAGGGCGAGTATTTCCACGATCACTCGCACGGCATGGTGGAGGTCAACCGCGGGCGCTACGGCGACGAGTGGATGCGCCATGTCACCATCCCGCCGTTCTTTTATCCCACCCATTCCGTCTCCATGATCGTCAGCGTCACCGGCGCCCACGCGGTGAAGGTGAGCGGCATGGGGGTGAAGCACCGGTATCAGCCCGGCGAGACGGATTACACCAAAGTGCCGGATTGTATTTACCAGAACGACTTCGAAAATGAGATCATGCTCTGCCAGATGTCCGACGGCTCGGTGGCCCGCTTTATCGAGGGCCGGCGCATCGGCTACTTCTCGCGGCCCGGCATGGTGGGGATGAGCCTGTATGGCAGCGAAGGCTCCTTCGAGCAACAGATCGCCCAGCCCGACCCGGCGAAGGGACAGCATTCCACGCACCACTGCACGTGGACGGGGAAGACGCAGGAGAGCGTGGAGGACGTGACCGCATTGCTGAACTGCTCCACCGACCGGCGCGATGCGTCAGCGATGGCCCGCGCGAAGGGGGCGGGTCTGGGGTCGGAGGCCTTCACCTACTCCGCGCCGGTGCATGAAATGCACCGGCTGCCGAAGGAATACGCCGGCCTGGGCAACGGGCACGAAGGCTCGCACCAGTTCCTCATCCACGATTTCGTCACCGCCTGCGCGGAGCGCCGCCACCCGCAAAACAACGTCTGGCAGGCCGCCCGCTACCTGGTCCCCGGCCTCATCGCCCATGAATCGGCGCTGCAGGGCGGCATGCTGCTTGATGTACCGGATTTCGGGGATGGACCGGGACAGCCTTGAAAGGGCGGCAGTCAGTAGCCAGGGGTGAAGCGCAGCGGAACCCCTGGGACCGGATAGGAGAATAGCCGAACCCTGAAAGGGGTGACAGTAAGCTTACTGTCACCCCTTTGGGGTTCGGGCTTTTCTCGCGTCCGTCCCAGGGGTTCCGTTGCGCTTCACCCCTGGCTATTGACTGCCGCCCTTTCAGGGCTGGTTGCTATATCCACGCTTTTGCCGACGGGTCTTCCGTGCAATACGCGAACAGCACTTTGTTGATGCCGGCGGCGATCTTATCGCAGTCTTCCGCCGACAGCCACTGCTCGAAGCCGATGCTCACTTCGCGGGCGAACAGGTCTTCCGCCACCGGACACTGGCCGGGGTGATACTCGGCCGTGCCGGTGTAGCGCGGGTCGTCGAAGACCGAACCGCCGGGGATGTGGCCGGTTTTATGGATGATCGGCTGCATGTCGCGGCACATATGCCAGTCGGGCCCGTGGTTCGCGCCGCGGGTGCCGGCGCCGATGCCCTCGGCGTTGAGCGCGGCGGCGATCTTCGCGGACAGCTCGCAGGTGGCCGGGAAGAAGCGCAGCATATAGCCGATATAGCCCTGCGCGTCGTTGATCTGCTGCGGGGTGATCTCCGCGAAGCGTTTCAATTGCCCCCGCACGCGCGCGCTGACCGCCTGGTAGCGCGCCACGAAATCGTCCAGCTTCTGCAGTTGGATCAGATCGATGGCCGCCTCCAGCTCGGACAGGCGGTAATTGGTGCCGGGGAACAGCTCGCTTTCGTAGCGCGGCACGGCGAAGCGATTGGGCCGCCACAGGCCGCCCGCCTCCGCCATCTGTCGGATGCGGTCGAAGATGCGCTCGTCCCGCGCAGTCACCATGCCGCCCTCGCCGCCGCCGATGATCTTATAAGCGGAGATGCTGAAGCAGCCGGCGTCGCCGATGGAACCGACGTAGCGACCCTTATACTTCGCGCCCGGCCCCTGCGCGCAATCCTCCACCACCTTCAACCCGTGCTTTTTCGCGATCGCCATAATCGGGTCCATGTCCGCCATGTTGCCCCAGTGGTGCGTGGGCGCCAGCGCCACCGTATGCGGGGTGATGTGCGCTTCGATCTGCGCGGGGTCCATCTGCAGGGAGGCATCCACGTCGCTGAACACCGGCACGCCGCCGGCCAGCATCGCCGCCATTGCGGTGGCCGCGAAGCCCATCCCCGGGCAGATCACTTCCTTCCCCGGCCCCACGCCCACGCCGACGAAAGCCGCGTGCAGCGCGCCGGTGCCGGAGCTGACGCTCAGCGCGTAAGGCACGCCGAACTTCTCGCGCGCCAGCGCCTCGAATGGCACGCTCTTCACCTGATCCGCCGGATTCGGGCACGCATAGCGCGCAAAGTTCGGTCCGCCCGCCGGCAGGTCGTCGTCGCTGACGGCAGCCTTGAGGCGCGCCATTGCCTCCGTCGAAAAGCCGAACCGCTCGGCCACGGAGAAGAACTCCTCCACGCCGATCTTCGGGATCACCGTGCCTGTCAGCCGCTCGACCGCCTTCGGCCCCCCATTGATCGCCAGCTCGTTCGCAGTGGTATTCGTCATGGCACTTATCTCCTCTCGGGTGTTTTTTCTCCGCGGATTAAAAAGATTGAGATGATTTCCTTTCTTCGTAAATATCCATAGTTGTTCGTAGTAAGGAGTGCCGTCGTCGACAGGTAAGCTTTCCGATAGGCGGACGCTACTTCGCTTCGCTACGTAGCTCACTACAAACAACTATAAATCCGAACGTTTTCATATGATGGTTGTTCGTAGTTGCGTAGCTCACTACAAACAACTAAAAATCCGAACGTTTTCATATGATAGTTGTTCGTAGTAAGGCACGCAGCCGCAGCGGAGTGCCGTCGTCGTCAGGTAAGCTTTCCGATAGACGGACGCTACTTCGCTTCGCTGCGTAGCTCCTATGAAAATAGAATGGTATGAACGGTATGATAGGCATTCCGCCTACCACTCATTTTCATGCCCATGGGTGAACCATATGGTTCATCGGTAACTTA